>Ga0209538_1000010_pt1 | contig 122828 bp, 111 predicted proteins | sample BarGraNGADG00211_2_FD_184492 | JGI IMG/M metagenome (GOLD analysis project Ga0209538, IMG submission 184492) | Arctic peat soil microbial communities from Barrow, Alaska - Barrow Graham LP Ref core NGADG0004-211 (SPAdes) (version 2) | ecosystem: Environmental > Terrestrial > Soil > Wetlands >... | reverse complement strand
ACGGTTACCAACGCCAGGCGATCAAGCACAGCGTCCAGCACGAGCTGGAAGCCGCGCTGCGGAAAATTGGTTGGCAGGGCAAAACCCTGACGGCCTCCGGGAGAACGGATAGCGGAGTACATGCTCAAGGCCAGGTTTTACATTTAGACCTGGACTGGAAGCACGGTACAGAAACATTGCTTACCGCCCTGAATGCCTTCCTACCGGATGATATCGGTGCGCTGGACGCGGAAGAGGTTGATGAGGGTTTTCACGCCCGCTACAGTGCCCTCAGCCGCACATATCGCTATCAGCTTTATGTGCAGAAGCACCGCAATCCGCTGATTGACCGTTTTGCCTGGCGGGTAACAGTCCAGCCGGACCTTGAGCTGATGAATCTGGAATCCCGCGATTTACTGGGAGAACACGATTTCATCGCTTTTGGAAAGGCTCTGAACCAGACTGGCACGACCATCCGCAAGATTTATCAAGCGGAGTGGACTGAAACCAGTTTCGGGGTGGACTTTACCATCAAGGGAAACGCTTTTTTGAACCATATGGTACGGCGGATCGTTTGGGTCTTGGTACACGTCGGTTCAGGAATGATGCCGAGAGGTGCAGTGATGAAAGGCTTCGAAACCGGTTATGCCGGAACAGTGGCTTTAGCACCTGCCCGGGGGCTGACCCTGATGAAAGTGGATTATGGCGAGGAAATCAATTAGTAATGCGCTCATGCAAAGGCAAGGGCGAAGAATAACGGAGAAATAAAGTGGATAAAACATACGTAACTAAAGGACAATTGGCTGGCGAATGGTACTTGGTGAACGCTGAAGGCGAAACCCTGGGGCGTCTCGCTAGCAAGGTTGCGGCATTGCTGATTGGCAAACAACACCCATACTACACCCCCGGCGTGGAATCGAACGATCATGTGGTGGTTATCAACGCCTCCAAGATCACCTTCCACCCCAGCCGTTTGGAAAGCAAAATGTACTATCGACATTCCGGTTTCCCTGGTGGATTAAAGTCCGACAACCTGAAAGGGATGCTGGATAAACGTCCTGAGAGACTGATCCAACTGACAGTCAAAGGCATGCTGCCTAAGAACCGCTTAACAAAACGTTTTATGGATAACCTGAAAGTATATGCTGGTGCAGAGCACCCTCACGAAGCCCAGACACCCCAGCAGTACGAATTAGATAAGTAGAGGAAACATGGCTGAATATAAAGAAGCAATTGGTCGCCGCAAACAATCATCCGCGCGTGTACGGGTTTCATCCGGAACCGGTACGTTCACCGTCAATGACAAGCCCATCGCAGAATACTTTACCCGCTATGGCGATGAAGCTGCGATCCGCGGTACCCTTGAAACTGTTGGGCAAAACCCCGACAACTGGGATGTGACCGTCAAAGTTGAAGGCGGCGGTGTTTCCGGTCAACGCGATTCTGTAAAGTTGGGCTTGGCCCGCGTCTTGGTCGCCCTTGATGAAACCAACCGGCTCAAACTGCGCGAACAAGGCATGCTCACGCGCGATTCGCGCGTTAAGGAACGCAAGAAACCAGGCCTCAAGCGCGCCCGCAAGGCCCCAACCTACACTAAACGTTAATTGTTTGTTTCAGTTGGTTTATTCCAACTGAAACGACTGGTTTATAAAGAATTAATAAGGCTGCCAATATTTTCGGCAGCCTTGTTTTATTGTATGCCAAAGTTAAGAGAGCAAAACCATGATCAGTTAACCATTGGCAGGCGCTCGCTAAGCCCTTCCAACTTGGTATTCGGCAAACCGCCGTCAATCATATTATGATGCAGGTACTGATCGTAAGCCGACAGATCCAATAAACCGTGACCGGAGAGGTTGAAAAGAATCACCTTCTTCTCGCCTTTTTCTCGAGCATCAATTGCCTCATTAATCGCGGCAAGGATGGCATGGGAAGATTCCGGCGCTGGTAGGATTCCTTCTGTATGAGCAAATTGGATTGCTGCCGAGAAGACGTCCAACTGACCGACCGCAACAGCTTCAATCAAACCTTGATTGTATAAGCCGCTGAGTATTGGTGACATGCCATGATAGCGAAGCCCTCCAGCATGAATTTCTTCGGGGACAAAATCACTCCCAAGCGTGTACATCTTGAGGATAGGGACAATTCCAGCACTATCGCCGTAATCAAAGGCGTAGATACCGCGGGTCAGGGAGGGCGTGGCAGTGGGTTCTACTGCCAGAAAACGCGTGCGCAAACCGTGTTTAAGATTAGCCCTCAAGAAAGGCAAAGCAATCCCTCCAAAATTTGAACCTCCACCAACACATCCAATCACAACATCCGGGTACTCGCCGGCCAAATCCATTTGCTTGAGGGCTTCCTCTCCGATGACGGTTTGGTGCAGAAGGACATGATTTAGAACGGAACCCAAACCATATTTTTTCGCCCCGTTAGATTCAGCGGCGACTTCGACGGCCTCAGTGATGGCAATGCCCAGAGACCCGGGGTGATCTGGTCGTTGATCCAGGAACTTTTGTCCGAACTTGGTGTGTGAGGAAGGGCTTGGGAAGACTTTCGCGCCATAAGTTTCCATGATCACCCGTCGATAGGGTTTAGCCAGATAAGAGCTGTTTACCATATACACCTCAAGATCAATCCCGAACATATGGCAAGCCATCGCCAAAGCCGTACCCCATTGACCCGCGCCGGTTTCAGTGGTCATTGCCTTGGTACCACTGACCTTATTGTAAAAAGCCTGAGGGAGAGCCGAGTTGAGCTTGTGCGAACCGGCTGGAGATGCACCTTCATATTTGTAGTAGATATGCGCGGGAGTTCCTAATGCTTTCTCGAGATGACGTGCACGGATGAGCGGAGTAGGGCGATACAATCGGTACATTTCCCTTACTTCCTCAGGGATGGGAATGTAGCGCTCGGTGCTCATTTCTTGTTCAATGATGGGCATGGGAAAGAGAGCCTGCAGATCTTCCACCGTAATTGGCTTTTTGGTGGCGGGATTGAATACTGGTGTCTGCCCAACCGGACTATCGGCATTAATGTTGTACCAGAAGTTGGGGATGTTGTTCTGGTCAAGCAGAAAATGGGTTCTGGATTGGTTAGTCATGATAATTCTCCTCTACGAATAGTTTGTTATGATGTCTTCTGACTGTCGTCATACTTCCGCCAAGCGGTAAAAAAAACACATCCGTCCCTACAAGGGACGGATGTGTTTGAATCCGCGGTGCCACCCAGCTTAGGCCGCTTAACAAAAAATTTCCGGTGATGAACAGTCCGGAAATTGCCAGCCTCACTTTTGTCGGGTACAGCAAAAGTAGCGATACCCTTTACCTTGATAACGGTGGCATCTCCGGCACGGGCTAATTGCTAATGATCAGCGTTCACCCTGCAACTCAGGGGTCCATTCAACGTGGTCGTCCAGGCAGGCTCTCATCTTATCCTGTTTTCTGTACTGTCAGTGCCGCGTTTACTCGTCCCCGTCATAGTATTTAAATATATAATTATTTAGATTGTATTTTTGTGGGGCTAAAAAGTCAAGGACAAGTTTGAAATTGGTGTGGGGAGGTCAGCAGATGGTATACACTTTTTGGATAAGTCAGGTGGTTGTGGGCAGCCTTGTTTTTTGTTATCCAGAGGTGGGACAAAAAAAGAAACTATAATTGAAAGCTATGAAAAACAGCGGAATAACCATTGTAGGTCTCGGCCCGGGAGGCGGGGAAAAATTAACACTGGAAGCCTGGAAACATCTTCATACAATTGATACCATCTATTTGCGAACCAACCTGATACCGATAGTGGCTGATTTGCCTGCAGGGCTAAAGGTTGAGAGCTTTGACCATTTGTTTCAAGAAAACGAGCCCACGCCGCAAGCGTTGGAGGAGATTGTATCGACCCTCCTCAAACTGGGTCAAGAGGAAAACGGTGTCACGTACGGCGTACCAGGCAGCCCCATGGTTGCTGAGGAAACGGTCAAATCCATTCTTGATGCTGCCAGACAAACTGGGCTTGAAGTAAGAATAATTGACGGCATGAGCTTTTTGGAACCAGTCTGTCAAGCTTTGGGCATCGAGTTCAATCCTGCGCTAACCATTATAGATGGAATTGCACTTACAAGCTTGCTCGTTCCATCATTCCCACCTACTCAGCCCGCTTTGATTACCCAAATTACTACCCGCGAGATGGCTTCAGAAATCAAATTGACTCTCATGGCCAATTATCCGGATGAATTTAAAGTGACCCTGGCGCACGCCGTGGGAACGGATTCCGAGAAAATTGAAAATATCGCCCTTTGGGAATTGGACCACTCCCCATTTATCGGTCCGCTTTCCAGCCTATACATGCCTGCACGTGAAGCAGGAAGATCACTTGAAGACTTCCAGGAAATTATCGCCCGACTGCGGGCACCGGATGGCTGCCCCTGGGATAAGGAGCAAACTCATCTGAGCCTGCGTCCTTACCTATTGGAGGAGGCCTACGAAGTACTGGAAGCTCTTGATGACGAAGATGCAGAGCATCTGAAAGAAGAATTGGGTGATTTGCTGCTGCAGATTGTTTTGCATACCCAAATCGCCATGGAGAATGCTGATTTTAACATGACCGATGTGCTCGATGGCATCAGCCAGAAGTTTATTCGCCGGCACCCGCACGTCTTCGGGTCTGTACAGGCCAACACCTCCGCCCAAGTAGTCAAAAATTGGGAGCAGATCAAGGCTGAGGAGCGCAAAACGAATGGCGATGCCAAGCCCAAAGGTATGTTGGATGGCATCCCCAGCGTTTTACCAGCTCTTGTGCAGGCTGACCAGATTCAGGATCGTGCCAAACGGGTGGGTTTTGATTGGCAAACCTTTGCACCCGTAGTCGACAAAGTCCGGGAAGAACTGGGTGAACTGCTGGACGCAAAAACCAGCCAGGAACAACAAGGGGAAGCCGGTGATTTGCTTTTTGCTTGTGTGAATGTAATCCGTTGGCTAAATGTGGACCCAGAAATGGCCTTACGGGAAACCAACACGCGTTTCCGCAGGCGCTTTGCCTATATCGAAGCAAAAGCCGCTGAGCAAGGAAAAACCCTGCAAGAATTGGGTTTTGAGGCCATGGATGCCCTTTGGAACGAGGCTAAGCACGTTTTTGCCCAGGAAGGCAAATCGTGAGCAATGCGCCTACCCGAGCTGAGGAGACCCTGGTGAGGGGTGAAGTTGGTCGGCTAAAAACCACTTCGGGGGAGACGTCCACCAGACCTGACGGAGCCAGGGGACAGATCGCCAGAGCCGCTGCTTTGGTGTTATTTGCCTTCATCATTAGCAACATTATCGGGCTTGGCCAACAACTGGTCATGTCCCAATACTTTGGAACCAGCGAGGCACTGGACTCCTATAATGCTGCCAACCGCCTGACGGAACTGCTCTTCAACTTGGTTGCTGGTGGAGCTTTGGGCTCAGCCTTCATCCCCATGTTCACGGGTATGCTAACCCGGAAAGATCTGAAAGGCGCATGGAAGTTAGCCAGCGGCGTGATCAACGTGGTTACCATCGCGCTCGTGGTTGTTGCACTACTTTTTTGGGTCTTCGCACCTTGGGTGGTGCAAAATGTGATTTACGTCCTGGCACCCGGCACAAATATCGGTCAGTTGGATCTGACTGTCAGATTACTGCGAATCATGCTGCCAACCGTGGTTGTCTTCGGTATTTCCGGGTTGTTCATGGGCATCCTGAATGCCCACCAGCACTTTCTCATCCCGGCACTGGCACCATCCCTATATTCATTGGGGATCGTCAGTGGCGCAGTGCTATGGCATAAGACACTGGGCGTGCAATCCCTGGCTTATGGCACGTTAATCGGTGCGATGCTGCACTTGCTCGTGCAAGTGCCTTCCCTTTTCAAACTCAAGAATAGAACTTACACGCTGCATGAAGGCATTAGTAACCCCTTTGTGCGTAAAGTAGTGACATTGATGCTGCCGCGGCTGGTTGGCGCGGGAGTGGTGCAACTTAATTTTGTGGTCAACACCATGATTGCGCTGGGTTTGGAGCCGGGCTCAACCGCCGCGCTCAGCTTTGCTTTTATCCTCTTTATGATGCCGCAGCGCATGATCGCGCAGTCTGCGGGTATTGCCTCGCTGCCAACCCTGTCCGCCCAGGCGGAGTTGAAGCAATTTGATGCCATGCGGACAACGCTTTCCAGCATTTTGCGGGGCATCCTGCTGCTGGCGATTCCTGCCACGCTGGGTATGATTCTGATTCGATACCCCCTGGTTCGGGTGTTGCTGGAGCGCGGCGAGTTCAACGCCCAATCCACCGCCATGGTAGCTTGGGGCTTGATGTGGTACTCGGCAGGGCTGGTGGGTCACTGCCTGGTGGAGGTTCTCAGCAGGGCATTTTACGCCCTGCACGATACACGAACCCCAGTGGGGGTTGGAATCGGCGCGATGGGGCTCAATATTGGGCTCTCCTTCCTGCTCTCAGGTTGGTTCCGCTCAATCGGTCAGTTTGGCTTGGGAGGTTTGGCTTTGGCAAACTCAGTGGCAACAGCCATTGAAAGCGTTATTTTGATCCTGATTTTGAGAAAACGGCTGGGCGGATTATCGGGCTGGTCGATTCTGGATGGCGCTTGGAAAGCTATGATTGGGACGGTTTTTATGGGAGCTGTTATTGTTGCATTGACAGCAGCTTTTGCAGGTAGATCACTTATGATCTTGCTCAGCGGAGTTTTGGCAGGAGTCCTGATTTATGGATTGGCGATGTATCTATTCAAAGTGCCAGAATTCAGACAACTTCTTGGAGCGCTCAAACGCAGGCTTGCAAGGCTTGGCTGAAGATACTGCCAGCGCTAAGGCGGTGCCTTAGCCACATCTCAAATTCTGGAGTTTTACTAACTTAGCCAAACGATTTTTTTAGAAATCTTGTTTTGATGTGGTACTGGCCTAAACCGCTACCTCTCAATATACTCCCATGAGTTTACATACCAGAAGGGCGATGAGGGTACCAAACATTGCGCCAACAGCTGCTTCGGCAGGGGAATGTCCAATGATTTCGGCAAGAGCCTTCATCTCTTCCTGATCCCATTTTTCCATCCTTTTGAGCTGCTCCAAAATAATATTGATGCGCACCGCATGAAAGCCGGATTGGCGGCGGACGCCAGCGGCATCGTAGATCACAATGCCTGTAATGCATAGCGCCAGGAGAAAAATGGGCGAACCCCAGCCATTGGTAAGGCCGATGCTGGTGGTGACGGCGGTCATTACCGCGGAATGTGAGGAGGGCATATGGCCGGGGTCAAGGAGCAAGCTCCAATCCCACTTCTTGGTTTGAAGAGCTTCAAACGGCACCTTCAGGATCTGAGCAAATAGCCAGGCCATGAAAGTGGCAACAGTAACAGGGTTGGAGATGAATTCTTTCATGTTTAAAGTTTAGTCCTCATCCACCGATGGCTTGGAAGGATTGAGCATTTCAACCCGCAGTTGGGCTTTTTCCAGGATTTTGGCGCATTGATCGGCCAATTTCTGGCCTTTCTCGTAAAATTTGAGGGCTTCTTCAAGCGGTAAATCAGAAGATTCCAGTTTTGTAATAATGTTTTGTAATTCCTGGAAGGTCTTTTCAAAGTTCATTGTTTCAGTTTTTTCTGTCATGGATTTCTCCCGGATTGATGGATTTGATGGTTGCGTCCAAGCTGCCATCCTGCAACTGGATCAGGGTTTCCTGACCCAAAAAGGCACTTTTTACGCTGCTTAAAACGCGACCGGAGGTTTTATCGGTCAGAATTGCATAACCGCGGGAAAGCACTGCGCGAGGGTTGAGGGCATGTAATTGAGCAGCGGCCGTTGTAAGTTTGAGCTCAGCTGCCCGCAGGGGATAGTTTACAGATAGGTCAAGACGTTCGCGCAGGTCATCCAGGCGCTGCAAGGCGTTGGTAATGCGGTTCACGGGGGCAGTGCGCCTGAGTTCAGCCTGCGCTAATTGCAAGGCTTGCTTTGCCGTCTGAATTTGGTTCAAGATGGAAACCTTTAATTGCTCCTGGAATGCGGTCAATGTCAGACGCAGGTCGTCCCGGGTAATGCTGCTGGCGCGTTCTGCGGCAGCGGTAGGGGTTGGGGCACGTAAATCCGAGACAAAATCAACCAGCGTGAAATCTGTTTCGTGACCAACACCTGTGATAATGGGATAAGGACTGTTGTAGACCGCTCGTGCAAGGGCTTCGTCGTTAAATGCCCATAGGTCTTCGATGGAACCTCCACCTCTAGCAAGGATAATCAGATCCAGATCTTTACGCCTTGTGAGGACGCTGAGCGCAAGCAGGAGCTCTTTTGGGGCATCCACTCCTTGTACGGCACTGGGAGCAACGCTCACTTTGAGGTCCGGACGGCGGCGGGCTAAGGTGTCAAGAATGTCCTGCAAAGCTGCCCCTGTAGCGGAAGTAACCACCCCAACGTGCATCGGGTAAGCGGGAATGGGGCGTTTGTGGGCTTGATCAAAGAGGCCTTCGGCTTCCAGTTTATTTTTCAGGCGCATAAATTCAGCAAAAAGTAGCCCCTCACCAGCCGGACGCAACTCATCGATGTAAAGTTGAACCTGGCCACCCGCGGGATAGACGCTCATGCTGCCATGGGCTTCGACCATTTGGCCGTCCCTGGGTTGGAAATTCAAGCGAAAGGTAGCAGTCTTCCACATCACGCAGCGCATCTGCGAATCAGGGTCTTTCAGGCTGAAATACTGATGGCCAGATTTGGGAGAAGAAAAGTTGGAGATTTCACCTCGCACCCAAAGGTCCTGTAAAACCGGATCGCTTTCCAGGACTTCACGCAAGTAATTGGTGAGCGAAGTGATGCTGAGGATGGTAGGGGTCGGAAGGGAGAAATCCAACATAATAAATCAAGCATATTCTAAATAAATAACCTTGTCAAACGTGAAGTGTTGTTTTCGGGCAACCGATTTAGGTATAATTCAATTATCCAAGGAGGCAAAATGAAAAAAATATTGGCAGCCCTTGTATTGACGCTTTTTGTTGTCTCAGCGTGTATTGCCACGCCAACCAGTACTGATAATTATCCAGCCACCGTGATTGCCATGGAAGTCAAGATTAAGCTGATGGAAGAAGCCATAAAGGCCACCGGCCAGGCGATCGCCACCAGCCAAATGATTCCAACGCAGGCCGTTCCCACTCTGGCGGCTTGCCTAACCAGTGCCCCGTCTTCTATCGTGGTGACTGCAACGCCAACGGCTATTCCCACTGACACGCCAGTTCCAACTACCACCCAGGCTCCGACGGGCAAACTTTCAGGCGCGCTTAACTATACATCCTCCTTTATCCCGGCCCAACGCGTGATAGCCTTTAATCAAAAGACTGGCTTCTATTACTGGCAAAACACGGCTGATGGCACTGCCAGCTATGTATTCGATAAATTGCCGGCTGGTACTTATCACGTGCTTAGTTACCTCATTTCCAACCCCAAGACCCTGGTTGCCGGCTATTCACAGGCTGTCCCCTGTGGTTTATCCGTTACCTGCACTGACCATAGTTTGATCGACGTGGAAGTAAAAGTCGGTGAGGAGACCACGGGCATTGATGTGTTTGATTGGTATGCTGACCTGGCCTCAACAGGATGGCCAGCTGATCCGACCCAAAATTAGAACCTAAGCCCAATACTGCCACTTACCCAGAACATTGAACAAACCGCCTGTGACTCAGGCGGTTTGTCTTGAACCAAAATGGATGAACTTTTTTAATAGTTTGCGGAGGTGGACACCAGGGAAGCCTTATAATAAAGCCATTCCTCGCGATGCGAAAAAGAGGCCATGCATGAAATCTTTACCATCTTACAAGAAAATGCTCCCGGTCTTGTGCGCATTAATTTTGGCAACCCTGGCCTGTACTTCAGCTTTACCGACGGCGGCTGTCCTACCGACCGCTGTTCCTAAAGGGTGGATTGAAGTCAACACCCGCATGCCCACATCTGCCATCCAACAAGGTAAAAATTTTGACGTTACTGTGACCATTACCAACCCCAGCCAATACAACGAGTGCATTACGGGCATCCAAATTCCAGCCTCCTTTATCGGTCAAGCGAATTATGTGGGTTCGGATCCAAATCTGACGGCCACCCACGATGCCAGCGGTAACCTGGTGATGGCATTAAATGATGTGATTGCACCAAATGGCAGCGGAGAAATCACTTTCCGTTTCAATTCTGTGAACCCTGGCGCCATGAGTGGTGTTGGAACCGTAACGACTGAAAGCGGCGCTTACAACTTCAATTTGAGCGTGACGATTGCCGGAAACACCAACCCCAGCGGATGGAACCCAGGCGTCTCACCGACCTCTGCTGCACCAACTCTGGGAAAAATTCCCTATCAGGCCGTCGTGCAAATCAAAGCCATCATTCGCATGCAAGGGCAGGACCAGGTTGGATGGACGGGTTCAGGCACCATCATTTCAAAAGATGGCCTGATCCTCACCAATGCGCATGTAGTACTGGCGCCCAGGCTGTATGATCTGCAATATCTACTCATTTCGTTAACTGTTGCACAAGATCAGCCCCCGAAAGATATGTATGTCGCCAGTATTGTCCAGGCGGACGCCAATATGGACATCGCGCTCATCAAACCGAGTTCCGACCTGAACGGCAAAGCCATCAACTACAGCGCGCTTAACCTGCCATTTGTACCATTGGGAAATTCGAATGCCCTGCAACTTGGGGATACGATTACGGTGCTTGGTTATCCGGGCATTGGCGGCGAGACAATCACCCTGACGAAAGGTCAGGTAAGCGGTTTTACCTCCGAACAACCTTACGGCAACCGGGCCTGGATTAAGACCAATGCTACCATTTCGGGTGGTAATTCTGGCGGCCTGGCAGTGAATGATAACGGGGAACTGATTGGTGTGCCTTCCCAGGTAGGCAGCGGTGATGTGAAGTCAGATGCCATTGTTGACTGCCGTGCCATTGTGGACACAAACCGGGACGGGGTCATCAACGATAATGACACCTGCGTTCCCACGGGCGGCTTTATCAATGCCCTCCGGCCGATACAGATTGCCATGCCTCTCATCCAGAAGGCCATGGCTGGGCAAGTGGCCATAGAAGCCGGCACCACCAATGGCGAAAGTTTTGTGGGTAGCGGCAAAGTGATCTTCAAGGACGATTTTTCCAAGACTAATTCAGACTGGCCATCCAAACAATCCGATACCGGTTCCAAAGGTTACAAAAATGGGTATTACAGCATTTCTGTGACCGAGGCGAATTATCTGCAGTGGAGCTCGCTGGATTACAGCTATGATAATCTGACCATGAGTGTGGATGCCAATGTGCTAGACCCAGCGGGAGATGGCGATTTTGGCTTTATTTGCGGTGCCAAAGACACCGAACACTTCTGGGTGCTTGAGATTTCGGAGGATGGTTACTATTCCATCTGGAGACAGAACGGGGAAGAGTACACCGCCCTGGTGGATTGGACTTACGCTGATCAGGTAGCCGCGGGTGGACCCTTCCAATTAGCCGGATATTGCGGCACCCAAGGCCTCGGCCTGGCAGTCAATGGCACACTCCTGGGTGAAATTGTAGACCCTAATTTCCAGCCCGGTCCAGTGGGCCTGATTGTGGGTACATACAGCCAACCAGGCTTAACCATAGGGTTTGACAATTACCAACTAACGCAGACATAGGAAAAACATATGCAGATCGAACATTTTCAGATCAACCATCTTGTCAAAGGCGAAGACTTGAACCACCATGGCACGCTCTTCGCAGGGCGTGGAGCAGAATGGTTTGTGGAAGCCGGATTTATTGCGGCCGCTAACTATCTGCCAGCCAAGTACATCCTATGCATGAAAATACATGGGATGGCTTTCAAGCGGCCGGTCAGGCCAGGTGAAGTCATCTGCCTGGATTCTGCCCTTGTCTGGACGGGCAAAAGCCGTTTAATCGCGCACGTGCGCGGCGCTGTAAAAGGGGCTGAAGCCATCGAAGGCTTCATGACGTTCGTCTATGTAGATGATGAAGGGAAAACGCGCCCGCATGGCCTGCAATTTGACGCTGTCAGCCCGGAAGAATCAGCACTCCAGGTAGAAGCCCAGAACCTAAGGTACTAACAAAATTAACAAGGATAGTAAAAGCACAAGACCATGAAGATAACTACCGCCTGCTCTACAGTAAGTGTGGACCACCTGAGTGTGAAGGGCGTCAGGTTGTATCATTTGCCCTACTATCCTGACGCGCGGGGTGACCTGACCGTTGGAGAACTGGGTGGCGGCTTGCCTTTCATTCCGAAGCGTTATTTTGTGGTTTATTCTGTACCAGGCCCCGAAAACCGAGGAGATCACGCCCATATTATGTGTGAACAATTTATGCTCTGCCTCAAGGGGAGCTGTAAAGTAATGGTCGATGATGGCAGCCACACCGAAGATATCTTGATGGACGACCCAACCCTTGGGCTGTACGTGCCCGCGATGGTTTGGGCCAAGGAGCACCATTATTCCAGCGATGCTGTGCTCTTGGTGTTGGCTTCGGAGGTTTATCAATCGGAAGATTACATCCGGGACTATGAAGAATACCTCAGGAGACTGCATGGATAAGAAAATCCCTTTTCTGGATCTGAAAGCTGCTTACCTGGAAGCCAAAGATGCCATCGATACAGCTTATCAGCGCGTGATGGATTCTGGCTGGTACATCCTGGGCGAAGAACTTGAGGCTTTCGAGAGTGAATTTGCTCAGTTTAGTGGTGCCAGACACTGCATCGGGGTCGGAAACGGGCTGGAAGCGCTGGTCTTGATTTTCCTGGCAAAAGGGATTGGCCCGGGGGATGAAGTGATTGTGCCCTCCAATACCTATATTGCCTCCTGGCTGGCAGTTTCGATGGTAGGCGCAAAAGTGGTACCTGTTGAACCCAAATTAGCGACCTACAACCTGAACCAGGAGCTCATTGAGGCGGCGATTACCCCCACCACCAAAGCTATTATGCCCGTGCATCTGTATGGCCAAAAAGCTGAAATGAAGCTCATTACTGAAATCGCCAACCGGCATGGGCTATTTCTGATAGAGGATAGCGCTCAGATGCAGTTGCGCGGGCATGCCCCGGTCAAAGATGTCAGTGCAGGTTCAGCCGCAGGCTTTAGCTTCTATCCAGGCAAAAATCTTGGCGCTTTTGGGGATGCCGGCTGTGTGGTGACGGATGATGACAATCTGGCAGAAACACTGAAAAAACTGCGCAATTATGGCTCCAAACAGAAATATTACAACGAGGTAAAAGGCCGCAATTCACGGCTGGACCCGTTGCAGGCGGCTTTCCTGCGGGCTAAACTGCCATTGCTTGAAAGTTGGAATCTGCGCCGGGCTCAAATTGCGGAGTATTATCGGGAGACTTTAGCCGGTTTGGATGGACTAGTGCTGCCCGTGATTGCCGCGGGCTGCCCGCACGCCTGGCATATTTTTGCCATCCGGCACCCTCAAAGAGATGCCCTGCAAGCCTGGTTGGTTGAACGCGGTATCGGGACCCTGATACACTACCCCATTCCACCGCACCTTTCTGAGGCTTACTCAGACCTGGGTTATCGGAAAGGTGATTTTCCAATTGCTGAAGAAATCCACCAGACCGAACTCAGCTTGCCGATGGGGCCACATATGAGCATGGAAGATGCTGCCTATGTGGCATCCGCCATCCGGGAATTTTGCCAAAATTCAGACTGACAAATTCATTCTTCGACGAACCTTCCAAAGTTATCATTTTTCCCAAAAGGTGGTGAGGGGATAGGCTAAGCACCTTTTTCAGAAATTTTATTCACTCGGTCATCACCGGGAATTCAAATCAGCCTCTATTTCAGAGGCTGATTGTGCTTAATTTGCAATTAGATCAAGGATTCGTAGCGCTCAATCAGCGCTGCCGACTGCGCCAACGATGCGGTCCAGAAGGACTGGGAGCGGATATCAATGCCAAACCTGTCAGCCAGGTCAGCCGCGGAAGCTTCACCGGTGTTGGCCAGCAAATTCTTATAATCTTCTACAAATGCGCTTCCCCGCTGCTGATAGGTGGCGTAAAGACCGGTGCCAAAAAGCAAGCCAAAGGCATAGGGGTAATTGTAGAAGGAAAGCCCCGCCCGATAATAATGCGGTTTCCAGGTCCAGGCGTAAGGATTAAGGATGGCGTTATCCAGGCCGTCGCCATAGGTTTCAATTTGAGCCTGCAGCATAATCTGGCTGATCTCATCCGCTGAAAGCGTGGCCTTAGCCCTGCGGGCAAAGACTTCTTTCTCAAAAATAAAGCGTGAGAGAATATCCACGATAATGGCAGAGTCTCCCAACAGCTTGGTTTCGAGCAGCGACAGTTCCTCATCCGGGCTGGCTGCGTTCTTGAGGAGGGCATGGAACATAATGGTCTCGTTCATGATAGAGGCAGTCTCAGCCAGAGTCATGGGCGTGCGAGTTTGCAGTTGAGTCTTGCCGGCCTGGAAGGCGCAGTGGTTGTGAAAGCCGTGGCCAAGCTCGTGGGCAAGGGTCATTACCTGGTCCAAGGAACCATCAAAATTGCAGAGGATGCGGCTTTCCTTGAGGGCATCAATGCCCATGCAATAGGCGCCGCCGCGTTTGCCTGGTCGGGATTCGGCATCAATCCACCGTTGGTCGAAAGCCGTTCTGGCAAAATCGGAGAGCTCAGCACTGAAATCGGCGAAATTGGAGAGGACTAATTCCCTGGCATCCGTAAAGCTATATTGGCGTTCTGAGCTGCCAAACGGGGCAAAAAGGTTCCACCAGGGCAGATTCTCATTACCAAGATGCCGGGCTTTGGCCTTAAAATAACGTCGAAAAGTTGGCAGCGATTCGCGCATGGCAGCCAGCATGCTGTCCAATACTTCCGGGTCAATGCGGGCTTGCTCGAGAGAAGTATCCAGGCTGGTTTTACGACCACGTTTACGCTCCAAGGTGATGACCTGCCCCTTGACGCCGTTAAGGCAGGCTGCCAGGGGCTCCTTCATTTCTTCCCAGACGCTTTGCTCCAGTTGATAGGCACGCTGGCGCACATCGGCCGATGGATGCGAGCGTAAATTGATGAGAGCTGGTACGGAGAGGGTTTGCAGCTTGCCGTCGAGTTCAAAGACCACGGTTTTCTGAGAAGTGAGCACGCCTTGCAGCGCAGTCCAGGCGGAAGCGCCCGATAGGTTGAGTTCGTTGGCCAGGATTTCTTCAGCTTCGCTCATCGTAAACTGGGCTCGCTGAGCTTCTTCCAGCAGGTAAAAAGTATGTTCCTGAGCAGAGCCTGGCAACTGCAGAGCCTGGGGAAGGGCCTCGCCCAGGCTGCCCAACCATTTGCGCAACTGCAGTTTGAGGTTGTTGAAGGGCAGGGTTTCAATTTCAAAGCGGGACTGCATTTGCTCAGCAGCTTTGTCAAAGGAGTTTGTGGTGATCAGGGCATGCAAGTACGCCCCCATGGTGTCGGTCTTCAGCATAAAAGCATTGAGACGGTCAACGAGAGTGTTCAGTACAGGGGCAAGTGTTTCAGTGTGGGAGTTGCCATCCAAAGGCAGAATCGCGTTAGTATAGTAGGCCTGTAAGGCTTCAATTTCACCTTTAATCTGGTCAAAGTCCTGGAGGAAACGCGGATCTTCCAGAGAGAGGTAGATAGTAGCCAGGTTCCAGCGGGGCGGTGTTTGATTCATGATACTCCTTCGGCAATCATTAGTCTTCAAAATGAATTATCAACCACAAAAGGAATTCCGGGCAAAAAGTAGTGGGCATTTGCAGGCAATAAAAAAAGGCGTGCCGATGTTAGTGCACACCTTTTTTCAATGATTGAAGCTTATGATCGGCGGCTGCCGCTGGCACGGCCGGCCATGGAAATGTAGTAGATGATCTGGACCAAAGAAGTGACCAAACCAGCAACATAGGTCCAGGCTGCGGCTTTTAGCATATCGTCAACGCCTTTGCGTTCCTCATCGGTCACCACCAAACCGGAATCTTCCAGTATTTTACGAGCGCGCTTGGAAGCATCCAATTCCACGGGCAACGTCACCAATGAAAACAAGGCAGTACCAGAGAAGAGGATAATCCCAAGCCAGGTAAGGCCTGAAATTTGAAGGGCGATGCCAATCATGACCAGAATTATGCCCAGATTGGAACCCAGTCCCACGATCGGCACAATGGTAGAGCGTATGCGCATCGGACCGTAGCCTTCTTTATCCTGTAGGGCATGGCCAAGCTCATGCGCGGTGATTGCCATGGCGGCAATGGAGGGTACGTCTGCGACGCCTTGGGACAGGGAAAGGGTTTCGTTGCGAGGATCATAATGGTCCGTCAGGGTGCCTTCAATACGATTAACAGTGACATTCTGAAGACCAACGCGGGGTTTTAGGTGTTCAGCTGTTTCAACCCCGGTGACCTTATGGGTGTTGGGAAGTTGGCTCCACTTACGGAAAGCGCCTTTGACTTTTGATTGCGCCCAGAGTGAGAGGAGGAAAGCTGGAAGCATGTAAATCAAATACGATAAATTCATAATGGAACTCCTTTTTTATCCAAAACAGGATGGTTAAGTCCTAATTAGGTTTGATAAATTTTACCATTCTGAAAAACTCATAGGATACTTGTCTAATGGCGATATCTCGTTCGTAGGCAACGGTGAAAAACCGTTCCATCCTTTGAATCTATAAGGAACGCATTTCTGCGTTCCTTAAAAATGTAAGAAGCTATTAAGTTAGTCTTGGGCCGAATATTATGGTTCACAAGGAAGGCTTTGCCTCGCTCCCAATACAAAATTTGTCATGTTAGTTCCCGAGCAGGTACTCGACTGCGGCGTCTAATTGCGGGTCACGCCCATTGGTGTAATCTTCCTCGGTCATCTTGACTTCAATATCCGGTGTCAGGCCTTTGCCGCTGATTTGAGTACCATTGGGGGTGAGCCAGCGAGCGATGGTAATGCGTACACCACCGGCTTCTGAGGTGAGTGGAATCCAGTTCTGTACGGATCCCTTGCCGTAACTGGTGACGCCCACCAACTTGCCGCGGCCGCGGTCCTGAATAGCGCCAGCGGTAATTTCAGAAGCAGAAGCGGAACCTTCGTTGATCAAGACTGCCAACTTGATTTTGGTGGCCAGACCGCCTGGTTTAGCGGTATAAGTGTCGCGGGTATCGTCGCCGTACTTTTCATACATAACTACGCCGTCCGGGATGAATTGGGATACCACATCAATAGCAGTACTGAGGTAGCCGCCACCGTTATCCCGTAGGTCGAATACCAGGCCTTTGGGGTTCTGAGCCAATAATTCCTTTAAGGCAGCATGAAGTTGTACCATGGTCTGATCGTTGAAAGTGTGCAAAGAGACGTAGGCGATGCCATTATCAAGCATCTTATACTCGACCACTGGCACAGTGATTTTGGCCCGAGTAATGGTGAAATCCAGTTTTTCATTGTCACGCAGTATTGTCAGCTTGACCGAAGTCCCCGCTTTGCCAAGAATGCGCTGCAGGACGAGTTCGCCCGGGGTACCGGTCATATCCACATCGTCAATAGCGATGACGATATCCTTGGCTTTCAGGCCAGCTGCCTCGGCAGGGGAACCCTTCATTGGGGAAACGATCTGGATATATTCTCCAGTAGTATCCACCCAGGCGCCAATGCCTTCGTACTCGCCTTCCATGGAGGTATTGGCCTGTTTGAACTGGGCGGGATCCATATAGGAGGTATGCTTATCGCCAGTAGCGGCGAGCATGCCTGAGATAGCGCCACGCATCAATTTGAGGTCATCCAAAGGTTGATCCACATAATTCTCGTGCAGCAGCTTCCAGCTTTCCCAGAAGGGCTTAAAGAGGTCTTTTTGCTCGGCAGGGGTAAGCTCGGAAACGATGGGGGTCGAGGCAGCCTGACCTTGTGGCGTTGCAGGGGCTGGAAGCGTTGGGGCAAGCGTGCTTGTGGGGGTCTTGAAAAGTTTGTCCAAAGCCTGGCTTTTGACCGTCACTCCGACCAGTGCACCACTCCCAAAAGAGGCAGCCAGAAGCATGACGGACAAAAGGATCACCAGAATAGTTTTAGTTGTATTGTTCATTGTTCATCTCCAGATGAAATTTACAAAAGAATACCACAAGCGTCAGAATTGGTTAAACCGTCCTTTTACAAATTGGCGCTAGTAGAACTTGATTAATCAATTTGCACATCCTGAAGTTCAAGCAGTAGGGCTTCGAGATCAGCCAGGCGTTCCACATGGATGAAGCCATGGCCTTGCTTGTGGCCTACATAGAGCGGAAGCATGCCCAACTCCTGGGCGGTTACCAGGTTTGGCAAATTGTCGTCAGCGTAAAGGCAGGTATTGGGGTCGGAAATGCCAAAATGCTGAAGCATCATCAGGAAAGCTTCAGGCATGGGTTTGCAATAAGGTTGAACATCACCCACGCCGGTGATGCCGTCAAACAAGTCCACTAGGTCCATCTGGGTGAGCACGTTTTCAGCGTGACCTTGGGAAGCATTGGTAAAGATGTATTTCTTCTGAGGCGAATGGCTTAAGAAGCGCCGCAAATCCAAATCGGGTTTCAGCACTACGCTGAGGTCGATGTCGTGCACGTAATCCAGATAGGCCTGCACATCAATGCCGCGTTCCTCGTGCAAACCGCGCAGGGTGGTGCCGTACTGCTTCAGAAGACGGTCGCGCAAAGGCTCAATACCCTCATCAGGAATATCCGGCAAGTTTTGGCGCATAAAGGCAAATATTCGCTCGCCAATCAGGTCCCAAATGCCAGAATTGGGCAGGTAGATGGTGTCGTCAAGGTCAAATATTAAATTATCAATCGGTTGGGTTATTTTCATCACGTTCAAGCCAGGATTCCAAATCTTTAGGTGAGGTGTAATTGTCGAGCGCAGCAAGCAGATCAAGCGGATTTTCAGCGTTGAGATAAAGCTGCCGGTGGACGGGATAAATGAAACGTTCGGCCATGGCAAAGCTGATTGTTTTTAGCAGAAGGTCGTAGTAACCGACCGTATTGAGAAAGCCAACCGGCTTCTTATGCAAGCCAATTTGAGCCCCGGTGAGAGTTTCGAAAATTTCATCCAGTGTGCCGAAACCTCCCGGTAAGGCAATGGTAACCTCCCCGAGCTCGATCAGACGGAATTTTCGAATCTGGATATTAGGCACAATTTCAAGCCGGGTCAAGCCTGGGTGGGAAAGATTGGGGCGATTGAGTTCCTCATTGATGACGCCGATGACTTCACCACCATGTGCCAGCGCACCCTCAGCAACCGCGCCCATCAAACCTGTGCGGCCGCCGCCATAGACCAGGGTACGGCCCTGGATGGCAATGATTTTGCCTAACTGGTAGGCAGCCTTGGCAAAAACGGGGTCAAGGCCAACTGCTGAACCAGCGTAAACGGTTACGGCGCGGCAGAAATGGGTGCTCCCGTCGGGGCGTTGGATAAGCGCGTCGGGAATTGGCTCGAACATCAGGCGTGCCTCATATTCTTGAGCTCACGAATTTTATCAAGTTCGGCGGGGGTCATTTTGTGAGGTAAGTGGATTTGCACGGTAACCAGCAGGTCACCGCGTTCTGTTGGATCTTTGAGATGTGGCATACCCTGACCGCGCAAGCGGAAGGTCTTGCCGCTATCGGTTTGGGCAGGGATGCTGAGAACCAGGTTCTTACCCAGTGTTGGCACGCTGACATCACCGCCGAGCAGGGCGGTGTAGAGGTCAACCGGTACTATTGTTTTGAGGTTTTTGCCATCCCGTTCGAAATTTGGATTTGGCAGCACCTTGATGCGCAAATAGACATCCTGGCCATTGGCAAAGCCGCGCAAACGCACCCGCGAACCGTTATCAACTCCGGCAGGAATGTTCACATCGCACATCACGCCACCCTCAACACCCAATTGGCGCTGGGTGCCAGTGAGGGCTTCGGAGAGGCTGATTTCAACTTCGTGCTCGATTACCTGGGCAATTGGATTGCGCGTCGTTTGCCGGCCTTGGTGGGCTTGGTGCGGATTGGCGCGGTTGTTGGAGCCAGATCCAAAACCACCCATACTACCAAAGAGGGTTTCAAAGAAATCAGAGAAGCCGCCCAGGCCACCACCAGCACCACCACCAAAGAGGCCTTCCATTTCTTCGGGGGTCATAGTGCGATAAGTTGTGCCCCCCGCTGGCTGACGCCATGGACCGTAATCGAAGTCCTCAGGCCGGCCACCATGCTGCTGATATTGCTGCCAGGAAGAACCGAACTGGTCGTATTTGGCGCGTTTTTCCTTATCTGAAAGCACCTGATACGCTTCGTTGATTTCCTTAAATTTATCTTCGGCGTGGGGTTTGTCCTTATTAATATCCGGATGCCACTCACGCGCAAGCTTGCGGTAAGCCTTTTTCAAGTCAGCATCGCTGATTGTTTTTGGGACGCCTAAAACTTTGTAGTAATCCTTGTAATCCATAATACCTCACTAAATAACTGCTTAATAATACGCTGAAAATATCAATATTCTATATAAATCCAAGCTATCCTGCCATTCAAGCACGGGTTGAGTGAAATTTCAAGTATTTTGGACGTTTTTTGACTGTTTTCAAGAGATGCTTGATTGGAATCTTCCGGGCTTTCCCTATAATCCCAAGTGAAAAGGAGTTTGCAATGGACAACAATTTAGAAATTTACCGCTATGTGCAAGACGAATACCTGAGCCCAATCGTGTCTGGCCACAAGGTCAACCAGCAAGAACGCCAGAATCTTACCAAAGAGTTCTTGTCAGCCTTGAAGATTGCTGATAAGCGTGATAATAATGCTACCAGGCAGAACACATTCTTTCTGTGGGCGCTGGTACTGAAGTTTATAGGAACTTTCTGAGCAATGGCCCTCGTTTAAAGGGAAACATGGAAGCGGATAAGCAAAACAAAGACGACTCAAATAGAGAGGTCAAGCCTGTGACTGACACAGATCTTGAAACAGCAAGCCCGGTTCAGAATCGTAGTAAAAACGCCATCGAACCTCCCAAGCACTGGCTGAGAAATTACGCACCGATGTTTATTGGGCAGATATTCTCAATGCTCGGCAGCGCGGTGGTGCAGTTTGCGCTAATCTGGCACCTGACTGAAAAAACCGGGTCTGTCGCTGTATTGGCGACTGCCAGTATGGTGGGCCTGTTGCCGCAGGTTATTTTGGGACCCTTCGCGGGGGCGCTTGTTGACCGTTGGAATCGTAAAATCACCATGGTAGTGGCTGACTTGATTGTGACCCTGGCCACTATTGCATTGATGCTTCTTTTCGCTCTTAATCTCGTGCAGCTTTGGCACATTTATGTGGCGCTCTTTATCAGGGCAGTGTCGGGCATTTTCCAGGGACCCGCCATGAGTGCTTCAACCACACTCATGGTACCCAAAGAACATTATGCCAGGCTCGGTGGCTTTAACCAGGCATTAGGCGGCATCATCAACATCATTTCACCTCCTTTGGGAGCCTTGTTGCTGGCAATCTGGCCATTCCAAAACGTGTTAGCAGTAGACGTTGTGACGGCAGCTGTTGGCATACTGCTGCTCTTGTTCCTCGTGAAGGTGCCGCAACCTCTCCGAAAAGACGTTCAGGATGTCATCTCCCCCAAGGTTTTGTGGCAGGACGTCAGTTCAGCCTTTCGTTACATGAGGGGTTGGCCTGGGATGTTTACACTGACCATCATGGCTGCAACGATCAATTTTGCCTTCGCGCCGACTGGTACGCTCTTGCCCCTGATGATTACAAAGAATTTCGGTGGTGGGGCTACGCAATTAGCCAGTGTTGAAGCAGCGATGGGGATTGGAATTGTGGTCGGGGGTCTGCTTTTGGGCGTGTGGGGCGGTTTTAAGCGAAGAATCTTTACTTCCATCGCAGGCATTATCGTTCAAGGATTGTCAATATTTGGGATGGGATTGACCCCAAGCCATCTTTTGCCGGTCCTAATTGGCTTTTCAGGAATCATGGGTTTTTCCCTGGCCTTTGCCAATGGTCCGCTGGGTGCAATATTCCAGGCCAAAATTCCACCTGAAATGCAAGGCCGCGCCTTTATGATGTCGAACAGCCTTTGCCTGTTGGCCATGCCAGTCGGAATTATCTTGGCTGCGCCCATCGCAGATAACTTTGGGGTCGGGGTGGCTTTTGTCTTTGCGGGTGTAGTGGCAGTCTCTGTGGGCATCTACGGTTTGTTAAAGCGGGAAGTCAACACCTTGGATCTGCAGGAACCTGGAGGCAAAATTGTAGCGGCAGAACTGGAACTTGCTGAGTAAATACTGCGGTTAGGGGCGGACTTCTACCGTTCCTAATCTGCAAATGTAGAGAGTTTAATTTATCCCAAACTTGAAGGCTCTGAAATTAGAAACTCAGCCAACTGCGATATGCTTGGAAGAATTTCCTGCACGCCTGCTTTTAGTAACTGTTTCTCCGTCCCAAAACCGCACAGTACTGCCAGGCTTTGGGTTTTGGCCGCGATAGCAGCGTGCACGTCCACAATGGTATCGCCAATCATCAGGCAATCTTCCACGGGCACGTCCATGGCTTTAGCAGCCGCGATGAGCGGGTCGGCAAATGGTTTGGTGTGCTTACAAGACTGGGACGCCAAAACGACTGTGAAGAAACGGGTGAGGTTGTGGGAATCAAGGAAAGCCCGGGTGGTTACTTCGTTGCGATTGGTAACAACCGCCATCGGGTAACGGGTGGAAAGTGCTTGCAGCATGGGGCTGACACCTGGAATCTGCGGGTGAACTGTGTATCTGTTGGGCACACGCATATCGCGTTTGGCACGCCAGTCCAGGAAATAAGCCAGCCAGGAATCGACGCCAATCCGGTCGGCCACATTCAGGATCCAGTTCATGGGTCCTTCAGAAAAATAGACGAAGCGGCGTGAAAACTTCTGGGCTTGTCCGGGTTTGAACAGCGCATGCACGGGCTTGAGCACACTTTCAATTTTGTAGGCCATATTGTCGTCAGTATCCGCGAGAGTACCATCAACATCAAAGATGAGCCCCCGTATGCGGGCACGGTCAATCGGTTTGGCTGCAGGGTTTTGCATGGAATAAAAACCCTACTTTACAGCCGAACTCTGCAAGGTGCTGACCGCATCCCTGGAAGAGCTCACAATCCAGGTAAAGCCCTGGTCCGGGTTCTTCATCAGGCTGCTACAATAGCCATCCCTGCAGGCGATGTCTACGGAATCCTGGGTGCCAAAGCGCAGTTGCGTGTAGGTGAGGAAGGCCTTATAAGCCTCTTCACTGTCTTTTTCCGTATCCCACTGATATTTGACAATAAAGGCTGATTCTTTGCCATCGTTGAGCACAACATATTGATCGCCTCCCCAACCTTCCGTAGCGACGCTAACCAAAGACTCAATTTGGCGGTAATTATCGTTGTTTGCACGCGCAAGGATGAGCCAGGTGTACCATTCGCCGATGCTTTCGCGGTCAATTTCCTTCCAGGTGCCACCCAAGTCAGCAGCCATTTCAGGAAGAGCAACCTTTAAGGGTTTGTCATCAGGATAACGGGAAGGGTGCAAAATCTGTTCGGTCGAAACTGGCCTTTGAGTGGTAAAGGCCGTTGTGACGGCTCCATCTCCACTACTGGCCAGGATGGCTTTGACAAAATTGTTGCCCTGGGTGTAGGCGAAGTTCATATCGTCCTGCATGTAAGCGGGAGCGGAATCAAGGATTGGGCTTTTATAGGTTGCATAGAAGCTTTGTAAATCCTGCATATCCTGCTTGGTGGCGTATTGGTTCATCCATGCCAGTTGGGTATAGGTTGCATCCCCTTCGATCAAAGCCTGGATGGCGGCGCAATATTCAGAATTTTGCTTACAGGCCGCATCGGAATAACCGAGCCCGGTTTCAAAGTTGTAGTTGGCATCCTGCAGGGCGTGCGTAAATTCATGCGCGTAGGTGCTGCGTTCCATGCCCCCAAAACCCTTATCAGCTACCACGTACATGGCCTTGGTTTCATTGTCATAGTAACCGGCGATCTGTTCAGCATAAAGCTGCTTGTAGAAACTCAAAAGATCAAAATCCTTTGGCAGCAAACCCAATAATGAAAAGGTGGTCGCATCCTGGGCTGCCTCTTCGGGGGTGTAATCTTTGAAAAACTCCGTGGTCACCTGTTCCTCAAGTTGGGCAGAGGTAAGCGATTCACGTTTGAGCGGTGTATCCAGGGTTAACCCACGCAGAGTACTGACTTGCTCTTCAATCTGAACAAATTCAGCAGCCGTATCTTGGGATTCTGTGGCGGAGGCCGCCGTGGGCGTGTTGCCAGGCAAAAACGGCAGCTCCGGTAATTGCACTGGGCCGTTTGGGCTACTAAGGGTGCGGGTGACGACTGCAACGCCGCCGGCCAGCACACAAAGGCAGCAACACAGGAGGAGCGCCATCAGCACGATAATTAGGATGATGATCGGTTTATTTTGAGAATTCATACCGTTTAACCTCGTTTCATGGGTTTAACAGTCAGAGGCTCGTCATCGTCCTGGAGGGGTTGAAAGTCTTCCACAAAATTCTCTGAGCGTGAGGTTAAGTGTTCTTCTGTTGGGCTTTCGACCTGGCGCGGTTGCTTGGGGTAGGCTACTGTTTGGGCTGCAGGTTGCTTGAGGGGTTTGGTGGACAGGGGCGTATGCAGTTCCGCGATTAGGACCTCTTCCGGTTCGACTACTTTTGAGGCTCGGGGCGCTTTGTTTTTGCGCTCCTTAACCGGTTTCTCATCTTCTTCCCATTCGTCTTCAGATCCGAAGGCTGCTTCTTCCTCAGCCGTAAGCGATGAGACATGCCGCATCAGTTCCATATAGAAACCGACCGCTTTGGCACAATTGGCAATCGAGAGGCGTTCATTGACACCGTGGACGTTGGCAGTTTCTTCCGTGGAAAGCACAAAGGGAGAAAAGCGATAAGCATTGCGGCAGAAGGGAGCGTAATAACGCGCATCCGTACCCCCGGCCACAAGGATTGGCATCACTAAGGTGCTGGGATAGGCTGCCATGATCAGATTGGCGAGTAAAGCAAATTGCGGCGAATCGACCTCTGAAACGGGGGAAGGGTTCCAACTGCGGCTTTCCTGCAGAGTCTCTGCGTCACTGGGTAAAACAGAAATAACGTCATCAGCCACCATATTGTTGACCCGCTGGAAAACTTCCTCACGGGTTTCACCTTCCATAATGCGTAAATTGATCAACGCATCGGCTTCGGCGGGGAGCACGTTGGAGGTGTGACCGCCATTGATGACGGTGGGGGCTAACGTGGTGCGGGTGAGGGCATTCATAGTTGGTTGGGAGGCCATCTGTTTGCGCACCAGGCCGCCAAAAAGCCAGGTGTTTGCCAAAGCCATGCGCTGCATAAAGGGCAAAGCTTTGCCCAGGTGGCTGAGCATGAACTGGACTACCCCCAGGTTTTGAGGGAACGGATTGGCTTCCAATGTGGCCAAAGCCAGGGCCAGCGCGCCAATAGCGGTGCGCTTGGGGGGCATGGCAGCATGCCCGGAGGCTGTTTTGGCATGCAGGCGCAGGGTTACAAAGCCTTTCTCGGATACACCCACCACAGCAACCGGCTGGCTAACGGCCTTGATTTGGTCGGTTGTGATGGCCCCGCCTTCATCAATCAGGAAGGAAAGCTTGACGCCCCTTTGTTGAAGCGCTTTTGCCATTTGGGCGGCGCCATTGCGGCCTGAATTTTCTTCATCAAACCCAAAAGCCAGATAGATAGTGCGCAGAGGTTGATAACCCTCGCGCAGCAGATTATCGATAGCTTCCAGTTGCCCGATAAGCACACCTTTACAGTCAATTGCCCCGCGGCCCCAAACATACCCCTCTGCCACCATTCCAGAGAAGGGTGGATACTTCCAGCCAGAGTCTTCCGCCTCGTCTGCCGGAACAACGTCCAGGTGGGCAAGGAAGCAGACAGGTTCCAGGCTTGGATTGCTGCCTTTCCAGGTGTAGAGCAAGCTAAACTCGTTGAAAATTTCTTTATCCAGTTTTTCGTCAATCATCGGGTAAAGCGTGTGCATCAGGTTATGCATGCCTCGAAAAGGTATTGGATCAATTTCTTCAAGATTGGGACTGGAAAATGTTTTTAGTTGAATAGCCAGGCCCAGACGCTGGGCAACCGACTCTCCGTCAACCTGGGTAAGCTCAATCGGCTCGACTTCGGCCGTATCAATAGGAAATACGGCTGTGCGGGCAAGCAGTATGACAAAGATCACGACCAGGATGAGGAATAAAGCAAGCAAGAATAGCGTCGATAGAGGCATGAGCCCTCCTTAGTTTTGGCTGAGAAAATGTTAAAATAATTGTACTTTAAAACAAAAAGCAATTTTAAGCCCCAACCAGGCAGGTTGACGGTTCAGATTAATAAAATCTAAATGACTTGTGTATACACTTAAGCGATCTAAGGAGTTTTGCATGTCCGATACTATTCTTGTCATCGATGATCAGGCTAATGTTCGAACCCTACTTAAAGATTACTTAAGTAATCAAGGGTATCGCGTTGTCCAGGCTCAAGACGGGCAGCAGGGCCTCTTTGTTGCCCGACATGAACATCCAGACCTGGTGCTTTTGGACATTATGATGCCAAACATGGATGGCTTTCAATTTTTATCAGCCTTTCGCAAAGAAAGCGACATCCCCGTGATTGTGGTGACAGCCCGTGATGAGGAAACAGACACGGTGCTTGGCCTTGAACTTGGGGCTGACGACTTTGTGGTCAAGCCGTTCCGCATGCGCGAACTGGTCGCCAGAATACGGGCGAACCTAAGGCGACAAGGGCAGCCAAGCGAGCCCTCCGAGTTTTTACGGAATGGAACCCTGGTGCTCGACCGGGCAACCCATGATGTGACCACCGATGGTAAGAGCGTGGTGCTGACCCCACTGGAGTTTGATCTGCTGGCCGTTTTGATGCGCACACCAGGCCGGGTGTTCACCCGCACCGAACTGGTGGACAACCTCAGCGAGAGCGGCTTTGCAGGCCTTGAAAGCACTTTAAATGTGCACATTCGTAACTTGCGCCTGAAGATTGAAAAAGACCCTGCCAAACCGCTCTATCTTGAAACGGTGTTTGGCATTGGTTATCGCATGAACAAATTGGAGACGACGTGAGGGTAACACTCAAAGTTAAATTAGCCCTGGTCTTTATCGCCATTGCCACGCTGACCGCGGGGGTATTGTATCTTGTCTTTGTAAATTACAACGCCAACCGTTTTGACCAATTTGTGCTGGACCAACAGACGGACAGTCTTGTCTCAAGTCTCGTTGAATACTATCAAAGCAATGGTTCCTGGCAGGGGCTGGCTTTTACTGTTGTGGGTCAAGGGATGGGTCCGGGCATGATGTCTGGTCAGAACGGTCAGCAATCAGATTCTCTCATCCCAAAGAAAGGCTTTGCAAACCAAAACAGCGGGGAAGGCCGAATGCTCTTTGGGTTGGCTGACGAAACCGGCATGCTGATTATTGCCAACCGCGAAAACAGTGCCTTACTTGGACTTCAACTTAATGATTCCGTGCTGAAAGGCGGACGTACCATTACAGTTGATGGTAAGAAGGTAGGCACACTTTTGACGGTAAATCGCTTGCCCTCTTACAGCGTGGCCGAGCAGCAATTTTTAGATCGGACGAAAAGAGCTTATTTGGTGGCATTTTATGGTGCCGTGATTGTTGCGGCCATTTTGGGAGTCATTTTGGCTTCGCGCTTTACCAAACGGATTCACTCCCTTAAGGATGCCGCTGCCAAACTTTCGCAGGGCGATCTTTTGCAGCAAGTACCAATTGAAGGCAACGATGAAGTAAGCGATCTTGGCCTGGCGTTCAATAATATGAGTCAGCAGCTGCTAACCAGCAATAACCTGCGCAAACAGATGACCGCGGATATCGCCCACGACCTGCGCACCCCACTGACCGTGGTGAGCGGTTATGTTGAATCCATGCGCGATGGCGACCTTGAGGCAACCCCTGAGCGGCTTGGTGTGATTCACCAGGAGATCAGCCATCTGGAGCAGATGGTGGGGGACCTGCGTCTGCTCTCGCAATCAGATGCCGGTGAGTTGAAACTGAACCTGCAGTCTTTGGACCCGGCTGAGTTATTGATCCAGGCAGAGAGAGTCTTTGAGAATGAGGCCGCGCAAAAGAAGGTAAAGTTAACTGTGGTGGCCACACCAGGCGAGATCACCATTCAAGGCGATGAGGGCAGACTACTGCAGGTTCTTGAAAATCTGATCGCCAATGCTTTGCACTATACCTCTGAAGGCGGAGAAGTAAGTTTGAAGAGCAGCATTCTCAGATCCAAGACCGCTGAGAAATGCCTGATTGAAGTCCAGGATACAGGCAGTGGAATTTCCAAAGATGAATTGCCATTAATCTTTGAACGATTTCATCGGGCGGACAAATCACGCCATACAGACGTGAACCAGAGCGGCCTGGGGTTGGCAATCGTGCACGCGTTGATATTAGCACACGGCGGGGAGGTCGTGGCTGAATCTGATTTGGGTAAAGGCACCAAATTCAAAATTTTTCTCCCAGCCACGCATTCCGTAAAAGTAAACTGAAACCGGACCTTTAAAAGCTCAATCAGAATAAACCAGTTCACAGGTATAGGAATCCTAAATAATTTCTAAATAAGTACGGTAATGGGACGAGGAAAGCGATATTAATGGTGAATTTGAAACTAAATCAAAAAGTCCCAGCAATTTAATTCTTTCTGAATTTCACTGGGGTATAGTAGAGACACTCCTAAAAGGAGACCAAAAAAAGAATAGAGGAACCTATGAATAAAAAATTGATTAGAACATTAACTGCAGGCGTTTTGGTCCTGGCCTTATCTTTTGCCGGTTTCAGCGGGCTAAAGGCAGTTTTTGCACAAACGACAACCCCTGAAACACCAACAACAACTGAAACCCCTGCCACGCCCTCCACTACAGGCACACAAGTTCAACCCCAAAGAGGAATTCAGATCACAATCGAAGATGATTTGGCTGCTATACTGGGCAAGACCGCTGCTGAAATGCAGGCAGCCCGCAAGGCCGCCTATGATTTAGCGGTTGATCAGGCACTTGAGAATGGCGCTTTGACCCAAGCACAGGCAACCCTCCTTAAAGCCAATAATGGCAACGGTTGGGGTAGGCTTTCAATGATGATTGGCGCTGAAGAAGTTGCCAAACTTGACGAACAAGCCCTCTTTGCCCAAGCTCTGGGCATTACGCTCGATGAATTGAATGCAGCTCAAGCCAAGGTGCGTGCGGACCAATTAGCCGAATTAGTGTCTGAGGGTCGCCTTACCCAAGAACAAGCTGATGAAATGGCTGCCCGCCAAGCGCTGGGCCAGTCAACCACCTTCCAGGCTGAGATCAAAGCTGGTATCGAGACCGCGATTAATAACGCTGTCAAGGCCGGCATCATCACCCAGGTTCAGGCCGATGCACTGATTGCCAAACTGCAATCCGCAAATGGTTGGGGAATGGGCCTTGGCGGGTTTGGCGGTATGCACGGCGCTATGATGAATGGCAAAGGCATGCAAGGCCAGGGTATGTTTGGCCAGGGTGGTCTGGGCCGCTTCAATGAAAAAGACCTTAATGGTCAGGGTATGAACGGCCAAGGCATGTTCGGCCGAGGCAATCAGGGCAAGAATGGCCAGGGCGGTCAGGGCCAGAATGGTACTTGCGATGGCACCTGCCAACTCGTCCCCACACCCACCGTTGATGGTACAGACGGATAATTAACGACTCAAGAAGCAAACGGCTGCGTAAGCAGCCGTTTGTTATTTAATCTCGAAATTCCCAGATCCATCCAAATTTGGGTTGACAGGTAGGGGGAGGTTTACCAGTGCGGCAGAGTGGGAAGCGGAAGCCGGGCAATAATTATTGTTCCCCGGTTAGTTCCATCTCTTTCACTATTTTCATTGTCTCGATGCTAACGGTGCAAACCCTGCCAATCAATTCAATGACTTGCTCTTTATAATCTGCAAATTTATAGGTATTGAATTTTTCCCTGATGGTAGGGTCTTTGGGTGTCTTTTCTTTATATCTTTCCAATACCCATTCGACTGCGGTATAAGTTCCTAAGCGATAATCCCAGACCTCATTCGGAACACCGGCTAGAGTAGTAAGAGTATCGATTTCGATTTTTCCTGTGTCTTTTCGGGCTAGCAACCTAGGGACAACAGCTTTTCGATTTGTTTCGGGGTCTATCTCACCCCGGGTCAATGAATAAGGAGCAACTAGCTCAAAGTTGATGTGCAAATTCAACAGGGTTTTCCCCCATCCACTCCATTTCCAAAAGTCCTCATAAAATGGGATGTGGGGTAATTCTTTTTTGAGGTTTAGTTCATATTTCTGTCGATAGCCCGGATTATGTAAAACCCCATAAATATAATTGAATATGCTTTGTCGTGTAATGCTGTTGTCTTTGTATTGGGAGATAAAATTAAGAACTACTCCATCAGTAATGTTATCTATTTTTTCGCCTGATTTTGAGTATCGAAACAGTGGGAAACAACCAGAATCACCATTGAAGTGATAATCAACCATCAGTTTTGATGCTAAGACAGTGAACGCCCTTCCCCTTAGATTTATAGAAATGATTTGATTCTCTCTGTTATGAGGGAATATGACCGGCATCTGGTATTGCATTTCATTCAATTGTCTATTGAAATATAGTTTCTGTTTAACAAATGGGCGATACAAGCAATCAATAACACAATCAGGTTGATATGAATATTTCAATCCTTTAGACAAATCCCTTTTCACTGCCCTTGTCCACTTAATCTCGTAATTAAGTTCGTCAGCAATGCTAACTGTGGGTGCTTTACCGTAAAATTTCATGAGGTCGGAGTTGTACACGTCAATCAAGTAGCGGACTTTTTTTTCAACATTTTTTGCATCTTCGTCATACACCCATTCGTCCCTTGCGGTAACGACCCCAAGTGAAAATAATTTAAACACGGGTTGCTTTTCAGGGTTTTCATTCCCAAGTTTAAATTCTTTTGAGGCAATGGGAGTAAGGTTATCCCAATTGTTGATTGATTTATTCAACCAATTGTTACGGGAATCAGGATGAATAGGTATAAAGGGTAAATCTTTTAGTTTTCTTTCTCGCAGATAATCTTTTTTCTCCTCAGCAGGTAAATAATCATCGATTTCGTTGTAGTGAATTTGGCAACCAGTCTTGGCTTTATTCTTTATCAGAAAGTAAACTGCAACCCCAACCCTAATTTGGTCACTAAAAATATTACCGCCTTCCTTCCTTCGACGTTCTCCACTAGTCCGGGCATCACCCTTTAGATTAATGATGTAAATATCCGAAAATTCATCAGCAACAACTTTGCGAAAACCGTCAAAACTTCTTGCGTCAATGAATGAATTATTTGAAACAAACGCTATGATTCCATTCTCGGAAATCCTATCACTTGACCAACGGAGGAATCGGGCATACATATCATACAGCTTAGTTTTTTGTGCTGTGCTTTGTTTGATATAGGTTTCTTTAATACGTTTATCAATAGCTGGATATTCACGATTCTTGTTATTCTCGTTTTCATTCAGTTGATTAGCGTTATATGGGGGATTGCCGATAATCACAGATATTCTTTTTGAGTTTTGCTTATCTATTCTTTCCGCATTCTCGTCGGACAGCCAAAAAATATCCGATTGACTATCATAGTTCTTAGAAAACCCAAGGTTGTCGAGGGTGTCTACCAGACAAATATTCTCGAATTCCTTATATTTGCCTGTTTTTTGTTTATAGGTGTATTCTATATTTAAGTTCGCAATGTAGTAAGGAAGTATCGCAACTTCATTACAGTGAATCTCGTTAGCGTATTTTGACTCGAGTTGATTTGTTGGGAGATATTCAATCAAATCGGTAATGAAGGTGCCTGTACCTGTGGCAGGGTCAAGGATTTCCACATTTGGCTCACCTAGCGATTTGTTGAAATGCTTGAATAAAAGATGGTCTGTGCTTTCAATCATAAAACCGACAATTTCCTCAGGGGTATAGATAACCCCTAGACGGTCTGCCGCCTTCGGATTGTAAGCACGATAGAAGTTCTCATATAAAGCTTTTAGAAATTTTTGTTTTTCGTGGTGGTCAGATATTTGTGATGCTTTCGCATTGATAGTTTCGTAGTAATACGATATCCGATTGTCGATATTTCTTTTAGTTGTTCCTGTGTAAAAGGTATTGGAAATCTCCGATAATTTGACAGCAATATTATTTTCCCGATGAAATTCAGCATCATCAAAAATACGCATGAAAATATCCTCAGTAAGTATGTGCTGGATTATCATCTCTCGAATATCGGCCATCTGAATATTGGGGTTGATTGCCTTCTTGAAGTGCTCCAATAGAGCTAATGATTTTTCCCTAAAGAGATCGTTTGTTTCTGTTTGCTCTTCGATTATGGTGCGCAAAGTTTCTGCCAACTTGGGAACATCCGCGCTGAATTGCTCTATTGCTTTATGGAACTCTCGAACTTGGGGGCTTTCGTAGCTTACAAAGCGGGATAGGACAGAATCCAGAGCTTGGGCATCAGCAAAGTCTGCCCGGGAAAATTCCTCCCCATTTTGATAAAGAATTGCTGTATGGGTATCTTCAAAAAGAATATTGAAACTGGGATAGCCCTTGGCAAATTTTGACGCTATTTCTTGGGTAATATTGTCTTTTTCATCCTTGCTTTCCCAATATCCCCAATCCTGTCGCAGGGCATCCTTAAGCGTGCCATCGGGATAGACTTTGTAACCCTTTTTCGTCACATACTCCACCTCAGGGACAAGGAGCAGATTCTTGGAACGAGCGTATTGCTCCAGCAAATCCTGAAATGCCTTGCGGAGGGTAGATTCATTACGAGTCCCACTGTATTGGATTAGTTTTTCAACTTTGGCGTAGTATTGCTGGACCAGTTGAACCGACATAAGAGTTTTCCCTCGCTTGCATGGCAAGATACTTTTTTGGGCTCTACGGATTATCGAGGGGTCAAAACGATAATCCTAGGGTTTGGCTTAATTGCCTCTGAATTAATCGCTTGTTTAAACCTCTCGGAAGCCAATAGATAATTGACCTTCATCATCGACAAGAAGAGGATTGGTTTTTAGGAGGTTGGTAGGTTTCGTGTTGAACGACATTGATTCTCCCTGGTGAATAAGTAAGGTAATTATACAGACAAAATGGCTTGTGGAACTGGGGAACTGAGAACTCATGTGAAAACATAAAAAGGCACGTAGAGAAGATCAAGGTGATCTTAGTAAATATGCCCATATCTTATCAACCCTCAATGTTATTATAATGAAACTCAAGGGTGAATTTCATAAACCGTTTTCTTTAACCCAATAATTCTCACCAACAGCGAAAGCGGCCGTTTGATATTTAATAAGCAAAACCGGGATGCCCTTAGTATTTGGGTTGACAGGCAAGGGGGTAACGAGTAAAATCATGTTCTTATTGCCGAGTTAGCTCAGTTGGTAGAGCATGCGACTGAAAATCGCAGGGTCCACAGTCCGAGTCTGTGACTCGGCATTAATAAAAAATCCTCATTCCATTGGGGATTTTTTTGTCTCCCAAGTGTGCCGACGGGGTTTGAGAACTTTTGGAAAGGATAAATGTATGGATATAATTAATTTGTTGACACATGGCCACCATTTGGACTGAATTAATCAGAGAGGCGAGACCTTCCAAGTTTTACTGGAAAATGTAGATTCATCTGAAGACCAACCTATGCTATCTGATTATGGTCTCTACAAGTGCGAAATCTGCGGGAACCTGGTAGTGGGGTTTGATAAGGCAAACCACGAACGCGAAAAACTTGGTGAGATGAGTGTGGAATGGAAGCAAATAAGGTGACCACCTATATTTTTACGTTTGAAGAAAATTTTTGTCTGATCGGCTTTAGGGAGAGAAAATATGGGCAAACGTAATAATTATGCACTAGAACCTAGACCCATGGGAGTTGGTGGACAGGCTGAGGTATTCAGAGCTCGCGATAAACGGACTAACCAGGTGGTCGCATTTAAGCGGCTTCTATCAAATCTTAGCGCGGATCGAGATGCAGCTGCACGAATGAGAAGAGAAATTGAAGTTCAATCAGCAATAAAGCATCCTAACATCATGCCCGTTTTGGATTATTCGGAGCATTACCATTGGTACACCATGCCATTAGCAGAAAAATCATTATTGGAAATGCCAACTCCCATTGAGTATTCACAAATTCTTCAAATAATCGAAGATATTGCATCTGGGTTGGCATTTGCCCATCAGTCAGGAAATATCCATCGAGATATAACGCCAAATAATATCTTGGAACTTAAGTCTGGAGATGACAGTACTAGATGGGTTATTTCAGACTGGGGGCTTGTCCGCCGGCTAGGCCTTACATCCTTTGTCAGAACATCTCCTGGGTATCCATATGGTACGGATGGATTTGCGGCTCCCGAATCTGGACAAGATGCTCATTTGGTCAATGCAAGCGCCGATGTCTATAGTTTAGGGCGCGTCGTTGCTTGGTGTGCATCAGGAAATTTGCCTATTCAAAACTTCACGCTCTGTCCTGAGGGTCCATTACATGATTTCATTTTGAGGACAACAAAACCATATCCTCATGAACGAGTCGCTGACATGAATGAAGTCCTGCGGATGATTGAAGGACTAAAGAATACATCAACCGAGAAGGAATGCTAAATAAATTGTAAGCCACCAATATATAAGAAAATATTACTAGTGAATATTAAGGATCTTTATTAGGTGATTAATCTATGACAAACGCAGAATATTGTGGAGCGCGAGCTGCTGCCAACAATTTTCCAGGTGAGATGTTCCACGTGATGAAGGGGATGGGGATCCGCCAGTTTGGCGTATACCGCACGCGCCTGCTGGTGCTGGAAGCCTGGGAACGCCTCAAAGATCTCGAAATCCACAGTCCATCCGCGGAAAACGAACTCAATCCCGTCCAACCGATTGCCGTCCCCCTTCGCGCCGCTTTTTCTTCGACCGATGTGGACAGCGAGAACGAACACCCCGATCATAAGTTTTCAGCCCCGACCCCTATTTCACAACCGGAAAGCCCTGCTGAATCCATTCAAATAGACTGGACAGATTTTTCCCTTTACAAACGCCTCTCCTGCGGCAAGATCACAACTGGTTTTGATATTCCCAATCATGAGCAAGAAGTTCACCAGTCCAAACATGTTGAGTGGAAGAAGGTGAGGTGATATGGTTGGGACTGGGAAGCATGTGGAATGGAAAAAAGTTCAATAGTTTGGTCGTAATTATGTTAAAAAACCTTTAAGGAGAAGAAGGCTATGTGGGTTTCACCATCTCACCAGGATACAGAATTTCATCAACCATTAAGCCTTGAGGATAAAATGACGATTTTTGAAGACCGAACAAAAGGCTGGAAGCTTGATATTGCCGACCAGGTGATAAATGGGAAAAACCAGGCTGATGGTAGTATTGAAAGATCGCCAATTCCTCATTCAGGCTACGCAACTTTAGATATTATTTTCAGTTATTTTGAGATGATTGCCAAGTACGAAGCTGGATTTGCAAAAATGGGGCAATCTGAGAAGTTCTTCAAACAAGGAGTATTTTTAGTTTTTCCCGCCTTAAGAGATCCGCAATTACTTGCAAATATTCCTGCAATTCATGGAGATGTTGCTTTACTAGTAAGTAATACTTTGGATGTGATGTATGAAGGAATACGATGTGGCTTGTACCACAGTGGAATAACGAACGGGCCTGTGATGCTAACAAGTGAGATTCGACAAGCAATTGGAATTGACCAACAAAATTCTCGTTTAATCATAAACCCTCATCTCTTGGTCAAGGTTCTTCAACTACATTTTGTAGGTTATTTGGCGGATTTACGGAATCCAAATAATCATATAATGCGGCAAAATTTTGAAGCGCGTTTTGATTTTGATTCTGGGGAATCATTGTAGATTATACGAATGCGAAGTCTGTGGGATGTTGGTGATTGGATTAGGGAAATACCAGTATCGAAAAAATAGAACCAGCTGAAATGTATATTTTATAAAACTTCAATAACCAGAGAGGGATAATTTTATGGACGCCAAGCCGCATAACCTGAAAGAAATCTTTGATGCACAATGTCAATACCTGGTGCCCCTTTACCAGCGAGCTTACGTTTGGAATCAACAGGACCAATGGGAACCGCTATGGGAGGATATCGCTGCTTTGGCAGATCGTTATTATAGGGAAGACCATCTTCACCCCCATTTTATTGGTGCGGTGGTTTTGGAGCAATTGAATACAGCGACGGGAGCAATCGATCTGCGCCAGATTATCGATGGTCAACAACGACTTACCACGCTTCAAATCGTGATCGAAGCGGCTTGTGATATTTGTGATTCTTTTGGCCAGGATGCTGCAAATTTTGCTCGCGATTTACGACGCTTGACTCGGAACGATAAAAGAGAAGAAGATCCGGATAAAGTTTTCAAAGTATGGCCAACAAATGTGGATCGCGATCATTTTCGCACCGTGATGCAAGCTGGTTCTCTGAATGACTTGCGTAATAGAGACATGCTTAAATCAAAAGGTAATATTGGTTCTGCTATCGCCGAATGCTACTTATTTTTCTATAATAAGATTTCCGAATGGCTTGCAGAAACCGACCTCAACATACGCAATAAAAAACTCGGTGCCCTGCAGAATGCGCTTTATCGAGGTGTGCTTGTGGTCGTTATTGACCTTGATGAAAAAGATGACGCGCAAATGATCTTTGAAACGCTGAACGCGCGCGGTACGCCCCTCCTGGCTTCAGACCTTGTAAAGAATTATTTACTTCACAGAGCTGAGGATTCCGGTCATAATCTTGAAGTGCTATATAAAGAACACTGGCAATTCTTCGATTTGAATCCATTTTGGCGGCTGAAGGTTCCGTCCGGACGTATGCTGCGCCCGCAGATCGAACTCTTCATGCAGCATTACACAATTTTGCTCACCCGTGATGATGTAATTGTAACTAGCCTCTTTAATACATTCCGTCAATACGTTAAGGACCATCCTGAGATCGACCCTGCCAGATATATGAAAGAGATGCATCATTACGGGCAGATCTATCAGCAGTTTGACACATATGCACCAGAATCTCCGGAAGGATTGTTTTTCAGACGCATTAAGGCGCTGGAAAATACCACAATCTACCCTCTGTTGTTGATCATATTTGATAAGCTGGGGAAAACTGAGTTTGCCGAGCAACGTCGAGCCATATTGACCTACCTGGAATCTTACCTGATTCGTAGAATGGTTTGCGAACTCAGTACAAAGAATTACAACAATATATTTTTGGATTCAGTGAAGCGATTCATCGATTGCAACCCTGAACAGCTCCAATCGGAGATAAAAGCTTACCTGCTGTCACAGACACTTGACATAAATCGGTGGCCAAACGATGAGGAATTCTGGGAAGCCTGGTTCAAGATTGAAGCCTACAAACGATTAAAACCACAGAAACGTTTGCGCATGATCCTGGAAGGAATGGAAATGCAGAGGCGCGACAGTGGAAAAACCGAAAAACTTGTATTGCCAAAGCATCTTTCAATCGAGCATATCATGCCGACCGGTTGGACAGATACGAATTGGTCGTTACCAGCTGACACAGAGGAGGCAAAAGAATTAAGGGGTCGATTGATTCACACGATAGGGAATCTCACGTTGGTTACTGGACCGCTGAACTCTTCGCTTTCAAATGATCCATGGTCAAAGAAGGTCCATACTCTTCAAAAGCATTCCATTCTGTTGCTAAACGCCGACCTGCAAAAAATAGGAGAATGGAACGAAGCATCCATCCAAAAAAGAATTGAAGAGTTGTTTAAATTAGCCATGAATGTTTGGCCATATCCGGCAAATTGATCCAAATAGGGTTAAGAGAAGTTGATATGTTTAGTTGGACAGTGTGGAGATGGATATCTATTCATCCAGAGTAGGATCATAAGAATTGCAACTGGCTGAGATTTGAAAAGGTGGCGAGTTTGTGGACTGCTGAAGATCAATAAGACGGATGCGGTTCAGGGCAAAACCGAAATCCTATTTCATGATCTTAGCCTAAGGAACAAGCTTCTCTGATACTTTAGGCATGTCGTGATAGCCGACAAGCCTGGAACGAATGGTGAAGTCCAAAATGTTGGCTGAAGCACTAAGCAGTAGGGCAGCAACGTGTGATGCTGGGGACGTAGAGTCGGTGTACCCTTCAAGAATGGCTTTGTTTTTTGGACCATTTGATAGGCGGAATCTGCATATATAATTAAGCTGCTCAGACAGAGCTCCAAAGGGTCTGTAATAAACGAGATAACGAGGTACTTATGGGAAAACGCGTAGGTCTTTTGACAGCAGGCAGTGATAGCCCGGGCGTTAACGCCGCCATCCGCGGGTTCGGCCGTGCGGCAACTTCCACTTATGCTATGGAAGTAATTGCCTTCAGGGATGGCTTCAACGGCCTGGTGGAAGATCTGACTTTTGACCTTCAAGGCGGATCTGCTTACAGCGGCATCCTCACCCAGGGCGGCACCATCCTGGGGACCAGTTTGAACCTGCCCGAAGCCTACCCAAACGGCGAAAGTTTTGTAGACCGCACCCAGGATGCCATCGCGACCTACAAACGGCACAAATTGGACGGCCTGGTTTGCCTCGGGGATAAAGAGGTGCAGACTGCAGCCTTCAAACTTTCTGAAGCCGGTTTGAACATCATCAGCATCCCAAAAGCCGCCGATAATGACATTCCATGCACAGATAAATCGATTGGCTTTGACAGCGCTCGTGAAATTGCCACCCAGGCCATTGACCGGCTGCATACTACGGCCAACGCCACCCACCGCATCATGATCGTGGAGCTGCTGGGCAACACTGCCGGCTGGCTGACGCTGGGAGCGGGCATGGCTGCCGGAGCGGATGTGATCCTTATCCCGGAAATTCCCTACGATATGGATATCGTCATTGAAGCCATTGAAGCCCGCAAGAGCAAAGGCCGTAATTTTTCGCTAATCGCCGTGGCTGAACGCGCGCGTTCCAAAGAGTTGGTTGACTTTATGGAGGCGGCTGCCCGGCGCAAGGCCAGCAACGCTGAAGAAACAGAAAAAGAACTGGAGCGCATCGAGAACAACTATTCCGGGCAGACCATGCTTCTGGCCCGCAGGCTCGAAGATGCCACCAAGTTGGAAACCCGCATCACCATTTTAGGATCACTGGTACGCGGCGGAACGCCTACGGCCATGGATCGCCTTTTGGCGACGCAACTGGCAGAGTGGTCGGTTTCGATGGTGGAAAAAGGCCGCTTTGGGCGTATGGCCTGCCGCTTGAATGGAGCTATGAACAGCGTGCCGCTCTCTGAAGTTGCTTTTAAGGGTAAGCCCATTCCTCCAAACCACGGCTGGATCCGCGGGGCGCTGCAAGTGGGCACCTGCCTGGGTGTGGCACCCGGGGCAAAGCTGTTTACAGAATCGAACATGGAAGACTAAACATTACGGGCGGGCAATCCGCCCGTTTCATTTCTTACGCCTGCTTTCTATGCGGGTCTCATTTATTGATAATACTTTACGTACTCGCTAAAGTTCTCGTGGAAGCCCTCCAGCCAGGCTTCGATAAACGACCTTTGCTCAAACAGAGGCAATAAATCCTCTGCCAGTTCTGAAATTTTGATTCCCTGTATCTTCTCCCCCAGTTCCAAAAAGGCAGAATTGACTGTATAGGATTTTTCTCCATCCCTGGCCAACTTTTCTTCCAGCGGATGCACCTTTTGCTGCATAAACCACAACAAATCGTAAAAATCCCGACCTTTGATCTTGATTCCACTACTGCCCTTTTTAAAATTGCGCTCTAAACAGGCAAGCATCTTTCCTGCCATCATGGTCTCAAGCGAAAAATGGGCAGCAACAAAACTTCTGCCAAAAAGCAGGATGGGTGTTTTTCGGGCAATGAAGGTTTGTTTGTGCTGGCTGACCTCCACTTTCAGGTGCAGCGGTTCATTCGCATGGGAACTTAACCCTAAAATCTGTAGGATGGGGAACTTTAAGGTGGTTCGCCTGATTCCCCATTCTCCTAACTGGGTCTTGGCTGTTACATCGGCATAGCCAACATTGGTTCTGAAGAAATTCAATAAATCTGCCTCGAGATTGCTGAGGTCAATGGCGTTGCTGTTGTCCAGATCAATGTCCTCAGAGAGGCGGTTTAATCCATAGATTACGTGCAGACAAGTGCCGCCATAGAAATTGAACTTACGATAGACCGGGTGATTGTAGAGAAAATCCAGGGTATAACCTTGAAGAAATTCTTTGAGAACGATCCGCTTGGTCTCATTGGCCATTAATGGATCTTTTTGAGATAAGAGGTTTTGCATTGATTGAATTAGTGTGGCCATATGTTCTTCCTCAGGTTTTTCAAAATCCGGTCCATCTTTTTGCTTTTGCTCATTTCAACAAATTCAATAAATTCAGCCTGATCTTTTTCTGAAAACTCCTCCAGGTTGAGGCGCAGTTCTTCCGCTAAGTCATATTTAATTGAGCGCCCGTTGTTCCAAGACCGCAAATAGAGATAATCAAAAAGCGCTTTCGATAAACTTGCCTGGCTAAAAGGGATGCCCATGTACTCCGACGTTTTGAAGCCAATGTAGAGGGCTTCCTTGATGTTACGGTAAGTGAAGGTGCCAAGTTTGTTTTCAAACACACGAGTCTGTTTGAGCGTTATCGCGGATATTGGATAAGTGACTTCCGAGAGAATAGCGTTGCGCTGCAGAACATATTCCATCGATAAGTAGGACTGGGGGATTAAGATGGCGCTGACCGCTGGCGCAAAATCCGTATCCGCGCGGTGCAATTCATAAAAGCGGCGTGTCATGTAGAGCCCTTTTTTCAACTGGATTATTTGGCCAGCCTTCATCCACCGATAAAGCGCGGTTTGAACGGTGCCAGGCGCGACAGATTCATTGTCGAGCAGCTGCCTCACCGCTTCGATTGTGAAGTAGGGTAAGGAATTCAGAGGAGAAAGCAATGCGTTATTCATATAGGTTAATAGACACTTTACGTCTATTATCCTATATATAAGTGATAAATACAAGTGGTATTAGGAATTATTCGCTACTGTCCGGAATTTTCAACCGAACTATTTTGAGTAGTAGTCCTTGCGGATTTGGGGGTCACGCGCCATGCCGGCCTCGAAGAGGTCCATGAAGCTATCAAACAGGTCCTGCACATAAGGGTCATAGACAATATCTACTGAGCCGTCGCGCAGCGAGTCGACCTTATTGCCCATGCGCTCGACCAGGTAAGGGGCGCACTCGGAAATGACCGTGGTCAACAAGAATGTTGCCATGTCCACATCCACCCAGGAGGCAATGTCATCGTGCATCACGCCTTGTACCATCAAATCTTTGTATGGGTTCGAGTCTTCCATGGAGTCATCCACAGTTGGCAGTTGCATGTGCGGAAGGTAAGATACCCGGTGGTCGCGTTCAATTTTTGCCAATTTGGGGTGTTTCAGCTCAAAAAGAACGGCCACCTGGACTGTCCAGCGCATGTAGGCAAAGGTGTCCAGGCTGCTGGCGGGGCGGGTCATGTTGCTGACCATTTGTAACTTGGTGGCATGCAGGGCTTCCTGTACAGGAGCAAAAAAGTCTTCCGGATTGGGGAAAAGTTCAAGTAAATCCGCGGGTTGCAAGCCTGAACTCTGGCCAAGATACTCAATTGACGGTGTGGTGGCGGGATGTTGGGCGTAATGGTCGATGAGCGCGTCAATCAGCGATTTTTTGGTTTCATCTGCCAGGTTGTTGAAGACTTCAGAGGGCATGCTTCCTCGATTTGTTCTTAGTTGATTTTATAGTATGGCTGGGAACGCTATCAATGAATTCTAAATGAAAATCAGCGTTTCTCGGATAAAATAGGGGCATGGATCAAATATACACCCCTTGGCGAATGCTTTACCTCGGGAAGGTCTCCGAGCGTAAAGCCTGTGTTTTTTGCGATGTCGTTTGTATGGAAGAAGATGGCCCGGAAAACCTGGTACTTTACAGGGGCGAACGCTGCTTCATCATTCTAAACAAGTACCCCTACACCTCCGGGCATGCCATGGTTGTGCCTTATATTCATGCCCAGAACCTGGAAGATCTGGTTCCTGAAACGCAATCGGAGCTGATATTCTTAGCTTCACGGGTTGTGGAAGTTCTCAAGGCGCTTTACAAACCTCAGGGTTTCAATATTGGCATGAACATCGGCGCCTCAGCTGGGGCGGGGATAGCTGAACATCTGCATCTGCATGTCGTTCCGCGTTGGGGAGGTGACTCCAATTTTGTTTCTGTGATTGGCCAGACCAGAGTGCTGCCTGAGACGCTGGAGCAAACCTATGAGCGTTTTATGGCCGATTGGCAGACCCGTTTTGGAGATGGGGAAGCCTGAGTAAGTATGACCGTCTACACTGTGGACATCACCCATCAATGGCAACTGCGCCTCGAGTCGGAATACAAGCATCGAACGGAAGGCAACCATTTAATCCTATGGACGGCAGGCATCTCCATACTCACTACGGTCTATAACTACTCGGGGGATAAGGACCGCAGGATGCTCCTGGCTAATCTTTCAGCAAAAGCTCAATCAAAAAAGCAGGAAATTATCCAGGAAATCAGTGGCAACCTGGTGCGTTTTGGTTATCTGCAGCCTGAGGAAGTGCGGCCGGGTTGGACGCGCCTGGCCTTGCACGCGTTTACCATGGCGGAATTTAGCTGCTTGCAAACCTCAATCTATCTTGACCGGGTGGAGGACCTCGAAAAAGCGTTAATCATCTGGCGGGATCTGCAGTATCTGGAGCCAGAACAATTTTCGCAGTTTTGTACTTACCTTCTGAGACGGATTGATAACGGACAACAAAAAAGCACCTTCAAAGGTGCTTTTGTCCTATAAGCAGTCTATTTTTTTAATTTCTTGATTTCTTTTTGCTCAGGGTCCCAGAAGGCAGTCACACTCCCGCCTGATTCTGCGGAAAAGGCATCCCAGGAAGCAAGATCAAGCTTGATAATGGCCAGCGAACCGGTGGGCATGGCGTTGACGTGGCCGTCAATCATTTGTAAAAGGGCTTCCAGGCCGGGGTTATGCCCGACTACCAGGACACATTTAACCTTAGCAGGGACTTCTTTTAGGCGGGCAATGTAAGCGTTGGGTTCACCCATATAGAAAGAGTCCACAAATTCGATCTTATGCTTGTAATCACATTCCTTGGCGACAATTTCTGCTGTGTTTTTGGCGCGTTTTGCGGGGGAGGAAAGGATTAAATCTGGCAAAATCTCATTGACTTTGAGTGTTTTGCCAATCATTGCGGCCGCTTCTTCCCCACGTTTTTTGAGGGGTCGTTTTTCGTCAGCCAGGCCTTTTTCTTTCCAACTTGACTTACCGTGACGCATTAACAAAAGGGTTTTTGTCATCTCTCACTCTGCTTCTTTGGGGTTGTGATCATTAATATAATAACACATGAAATTGTCTTATCTTGCCTGCTAAAAGGGTTTTCTCGAGTTGCCGCAATCCCACATTATGGTTTCCTGATGCTTGAAATGGAATCAATTAGTAGCCCTTTATTGGCTTGGATGTTTATTATCCTGGTAATGCAGGACAAATTGACGTTGATATTCACTGTCGATGGCAGGGGGGATGTACTTACGAACATAGGTAATGGATTCTTCACCACCCAGGTGCAATAGGTCCTGCGCCAGGCAGGCCAGGAAGATCCCTGTGCGGCCGATGCCCGCGTGGCAATGAACCGCTACGGTTTTTCCGGATTCCAATAAGGCCTTTACTCTGTTGAATTCCTTGTTCCAGACACCGGGTTTGGGTGCAGTGAAATCAGCAATTGGGGCATGGATGGTGAACATACCGGCGTCTTTGTAAAGCTTTATCAAATCCCTCCCTGCGTAACGCTGAATTTCGTTGCCTTCATTTAGCACCACCACAACTTCAACGCCAAGCTTGGCGTATTCGGCAAATACTTTGGCTTCCTGGTCAAACATGCTGCTATAGGGCATGCTGGAACGATAGACCTTTCCTGGGGTTCCGTATGGGATGAGTGTAGGGCCTGGTGGGAAACGATGGTCCTTGTTCGCGGGGATTTGCCATTGGCCTTGAGCATCTTTAAGGAAGGTAAAAGTGTCCACAACGGCCGCGACAGGCAGCGGTCCGTAGATATGGGGGAAGGGTTCCATCCCGCCTTCAAGATTTTCGTAAACCAAAGGCAAGTCAGTGCCCTTGGTCTCAATTTCCAAAACGATGAGATCTTCCTGGCCAGGATAGTAACGGTTGGCTGTGCGTTGCAGTTGGTACCATTCCGAAGCGTGAATAAATCGATTGCTTTCAAATTCAGTTGGCAAATATTGACCGCTTTCCACTGCTTTATCCCAAAGGCCTGTTTCGGTGATGTGATAGATCATCATTTTCTCCTGAAAATTTCTTAATCGACTTGAATTATAGTGCAGACCAATTTGTGTGCAGAAGCTTACTGAATTTTGGAGACACCGTATATAATATTGATCGATAATTCAGAGGTACATGTTATACTAAAAGTTGAGTGAGCCAATAAGGCTTACCCGAGTTGTAAGATGAAAGTAAAAGTTGACCAGGACCTATGCATAGGCTGGGGCGTCTGTGAAAGCGAAGTGCCAGAAGTGTTCAGCCTGGAAAATGGGACTACTGCCGAAGTAATCGTTGAGGAGGTGCCCAAGAAGCTCAAAGATGAAGTGAGGCAGACAAGCAAAGATTGTCCTGTTGAGGCAATTCTCATTGAGGATGACGAAGAGGTTGAAAAACCGGCGAAATCCAAAAAAGAGGACCACAAGAAGGTGGAAGCCATCAAGGATACAAAAACTGAAAAAGCTGCAGACTTGAAGCCTGCGGATAAAAACAAAAAAGAAAAAGGAAATGAAATGAAAGTAATTGTTGATAAAGATTTGTGTATTGGCTGTGGTGTCTGCGAAGGCCTGTGCCCTGAGGTTTTCAGCCTCGCTAAAGAACCCTACGCTGAAGTTTTGTTGGATCCGATTCCTGAAGAGTTCCAGAAGCTTTGCCGCCAGTCCGCTGCGGATTGCCCCTCAGAAGCCATTAAAGTTGAAGACTAATCTAATAGCCTGAACATTAAGACACGCCGCAACTGCGGCGTGTTTTTTTATGGGATGAACTGGAAAATCTCTTTCAGCTGCAGCGGTTGACAGTTAAGAGGGTAAATGGAAGAACTAACCAAGACGAGTGTAGAAAAAAGCACATCAGAAGCTCGTTTCGATTCTTTAAAGAAGATTTTCAGCCTGGCATTTGTGGTGCTGGTTTTAGGGATCTCAATATACCTCGCCACCCGCTATAATCTGGAAGAAATCAAGCAGTTTATGCGGGCTTATCCACAATGGATTTTTCTCATCTCGATGGGGGTTTATGTGGTCTGGAGCATGACCCTGATCCCATCTTTTCCATTGACCGCTTTTCTGGCTTTGACGGTTGGCCCTTTGCAAGCCAGCCTGCTTGGGACGTTGGGGATGACCCTGTCTGGCATGCTGGAATACCTGATGGGGGCACAGATGAATCAGGTCGTCGATGTCGAAAAGCATTGGCGAAAATTACCAAAAAAGTTACAAGAAATGCCGATCGACTCAGCGTGGTTCCTGATCCTTGGCCGCATGGTACCAGTGGGGCCAAAAGTGGTCAGCACTCTTGCTGGGGCACGCAAAATCAACCTGTGGCGATACTTTTGGACAACTCTGCTGGTGAGCCTGGTTGGCGCAGTCCTTCCAGCCTACGCAGCCGTGGGAGTGTTCAAGATTTGAACCTATACTGGATTACTTTGACATAAATGTGCCAAATAACATGCTCTCATGTTACAATCCAATCCTTTTGAGTCAATAAAAGGATTTGCAATGGCTTTGGCTTAAGCAGGCTCTTGCCTGATTAAGACCACCTCACTTTTAGCCTATGGCTAAGAATGGTGGAGCGGAATTGACAGTTCGGCCTGGACAACCGAATAAAGAGGGGGAGCCAATTTGTAAATTCCGCGAAGGACCGGAGCAATCCGGTCCTCTTTTTAATTAATCAGGATATTGTGGGTCTACCAAACCGGATTTAACTGCCAGGGCAATCAGCTCGAAGGTTGTGCGCGCTCTAAATTTTCTGCGCAACCTGGCCAGATGTGATGAAACCGTGCGTACCTGAATGTGCAGGGACCATGCAATTTGGGCAATGCTATGCCCAGCTACGAGCAGTTGAAGCGATTGCAGTTCCCGTGCTTTTAATTTGGGCGTGTCCATGACGTCGCCAGGAATGGGGTTGAAAATGAGCACCCTGTGGTCCAGTTGGATGGCCTTCCAGGCCTGGTCGTCTGATTCTGGGAAGGGCAAGTACCTCTCCCAAGCACCCTGATTGATGGCTCTGGCAACGTCAAAGGCAAGTTCCTTGCTTTCACGTTGCGAAAAAGAACCGTCAGGGTGGAAGATAAAGAGTGTGCTCATCAAGTGTCCAGGTTTATAAATAGAATATAAGTTCTATTATCTATTAGAAAAAGGGTGAAGTCAAGGCAAGTGAATTTTTAAAGCAGAAGAAGAACACATGCAAGGTCGGTAATATTAGGTCGAGTCGGGAGAGAATAAATAAAAAGGCAGGCAAAAATTAGAGATTAACTGGTCCATCGGAGGCGGCTGAGGCTTCTGGCACCACCCTGTCAGCTTGTTTTTTCCAGGATTTACCAATGTAGACGAAGCCAACCACGGCCAGCAGAGCAACCAGTGCAGCGCCAAAGAAGGGGGCTTGCGGGCTAAATTTATCGGCCAGATAGCCGCCGCCCAAGGGTCCGGTGGCGAGAGCAATATACCAGGTGAGGTTAAAGACACTCAAATATTGGCCGCGTTGGGTAGCCGGGGCAATGTTGGAGACGTAGGTTGTAGCCGTTGGAGCGTTGATCATCTCCCCAATCGTCATAATAACCATGGCTAATATAAAACCATAGATGCTGTGTACCAGGCCGAATACGCCCAGAGCCAAGGCGTAAATGGCCGCCCCAACCGGCAGCACCTTGATTTCAGGGTAGCGCCGGGTATAGCCAGTGACCAAAAGCTGAAAAAAGACAATCATCAACCCATTGGTCATGGCTATCCATCCGTACGCAGACTGCGGGAAGCCGAGCGTGATGGTCATGTAAGTGGCCAGCAACACCCAGACCACGCGGGCTGCAATCTCCTGGAAGGTATAGGCAATGAGCACCTGTGAAAAGCGCTTATCCCTGAAAGAGTCCCTGTAATCCTTTACTTGAGCTTTAAACGAGATGCTTGCAGAGCGGTTATTGGCCGGCAGAGACTCGGGGATAAGGAAAACAGTGATGAAGCAGAAAATACCCAGGGCAACAGACGTGGCAATCATGCCATAGTTGTAAGAAACCGCCAGCAGGCGGCCACCGATGGCGGGACCAAGGGCAAAACCAAGGTTACCGGCCGTGCGGTAATAGGCAAATGCCTGAGGACGCTCTTCAGCAGTGAACCAATCCGTGATCATGGCAGAGGAACCGATGCGGTAAAGTGGGCCAAAAACCCCAGTCAGCGCCATGATGAGGGCAAAACGCAGATAAGTATGCGCCCCGATGTAGCCCAGGTAAGCCAATGATGTGCCCAGCAGGCCGATGACCAAAATCCACTTGCGGCCGCGCAGGTCAAGTTGCGGCCCGGCGATCAAGGAGCCAATAAAGGCGGTTATCGAGTTGATGGTCATCAAAGATGTGACGATTACCATGGGCAGATTAAGCTGCGTTTTAGCGTAGGTCATCAGGAAAGGCCAAACCATGCTGGTACCCATGGATGAAATTACCAGTCCGGCCAGAAGCAGCCAAAAATGCATGGATTTGCCCCGCAATGGGGCTGAAGTTTTGCGGATTGTCATAGAAATTACCTGAAAGATAATTGTAAAGGCAAGTCAGGCAAAATCAGGAAAAGTGCCTTATTGAAGGGGTCTGAATGTTGTGAAATTATGGTGCACTAAGTGGGAAAGGGGCTTCACAGTTGAAGCCCAGCGGTGCTTTAGGCGTTTCAAATTTGAAAATTTCAAAGTACAGGGTGAGGGGCTCTGCCAGGCCCTGGTAACTGACGCTATAACCATCCACGATTTCCCGGGCAGCATTGTACTGGGGGTTCAGACGCGTGAAGGTTACCTCTTCAAAATTTGGGCCGCGCAGCGTGTACAGATAGAGTTCTTCACGCTGGAGACCGTCCGCGATATTGGTGTTGCCGACTCGAATGGGGTTATCAGGCGTTAATCCGTAGCTTGGGTCTGCAGAAACCTGGCAGGAGGCCGCCTGAAGCTGGTCCAGGAAGCGCAGGCTCTCAAGCAGCTTCGTGTAGGCATATTGACCGCTGGTTTCCCATAGATTTTGAGCGTCGATGCCGTTGTTGAAACCAATCAGGCTGAAACAGCGTGAATTCGGGAAGAATGTAGTCAGTTTTCCCACCACGGCCTGGTCTTCAAGTTGACCCGTAAAGCTCACAGAAAGCCCTGGGATGTTGTTGGTAATAAGTGCTTGCGCTTCGCCGGCATGGAATCCAGTCATGGAAGCAGCCATACGGTCGCGGATCATGGCCAGGCAGTCGGTTGAGTTGTAGTTGATGCCACCTTTTTCGCTGTTGAGGTTCAAGTACAGGCCCGTGTATTTATTGCCCATTGAAGCCATGTTATCGGTTTGAGTGAAGGGCAGCCTGTCGCCGCTGGCATTCCAGGCTACGATGGGTTGAAAGGCGTAACCAGCTTCTTTAACGGTCATTTCCGGCCCCAGTAAAATGAAACTGGCAGGGTCGGGGGTAGGCGTGGGCAAAGGTGTTCCCGTAACACCCAACGGTGGGACAAAGTTTGGCAAAGGCGTCGAGGCTGGGCGGATGGGCAAAATGGAACAGGCGCTCATCAAGGCTAGCGGGAGCAAATAGAAAAACGTGAGTATCCAACGGAAACTAATTTTCATATCCCAAAGCTATTGGCAATGATATACCGGACGGCCCTTAAGTTCCAGACTGAGCTCATGGTCTGAAACCCCCTGGCAATGGGGTGGGCTCAGGGTTGCTAAGCTGGAAGCTGGCCAGAATCTTGCGGAAAGTGGGCAAGAAGTCCTGCCAGGCCTGATCCTCACCCAAACCGACAAACGCAATGGCATGCGTGTTGCTGCTAACCAGTACTTCACGGCCTGTCAGGTAACTGCCCTGCCAGGGCTTGCCGAAATCCAGCAGGACGGCGTTCATGCGGTCCACCGTGGTCTCTCCCCGGTTGATAACCTCCTGATCGGTGTCGATGAGGGCTTCAAGGAAGGGTTGGAAATAACCTTTTATCTGCTCCAGGCGGATATTTGAATCTGGGTCAGTGACCGGTACGACCAGGAAAAAGACTTGTAATTCACCTTCAGTGCCCTTTGCGTCCGGTGGGCTCAGTTTGAGTACGCGTTCGTTTGTGTCGTAATCCGTGGACCAACCTTTGGGTAATTGCAGTGTGTAAAGGCCTTCGGGATTTTGATAATCCGTGAGGGCAAGCGAGTCACCTTCAGGTGTGCAGGCAAAAAGCAGCAAAAAAATGAGGCCAAGCACAAATAACAGGCTGAAAGGAGAGCGATGATGCATTCCATAAATTCTATCGCAATTGGCGGCCAGCAATCTGACTGAGACCGTTATAATCAGGGCGTGATTGAAGGCATCGACGAAGTAATCTTAAGCAAACGCAAGCACATTACCCTGACGGTACAACCGGGGGGTAAAACCGTGCTGAGGGCTCCCCTGCGGGCAAAAGAAGGCACATTACAGGCTTTTGTGGAAGCACAGGGCGAATGGATCTCACGTGCCAGGCAGCGCATGGTCAGCCTGCCGCAACCGCCAAAACCATATCGCTTTGTGGAGGGCGAAGAGATCCTCTATATGGGCGCTAGGTATCCTCTGCATCTGGTCGAAAAACAGAAATCTGGATTGGTGTTTAAGGAAGGCCAAGGATTTTGCCTGGCCAAAACTCGCCGGGCAGAAGGTGCGCAATTGCTTGAAAAGTTTCTGCGAACAGAGACCAGGCGGCTCTGCCAGGCCTATCTGAGCCATTACGCGACTATGAAAGATTTAAAGCCGGGAGCTCTGCGCATCACTAATGCCAAAACGCGCTGGGGAAGCTGTTCAGCCCGGAATTCGCTTAATTTTTCGCTGCGTTTGGCGATGGTTCCACTGGCCTGCCTGGAATACGTGGTGGTGCATGAGCTCTGCCACATCCAGCACCACAATCATGGGGCTGCTTTTTGGGGGTTGGTAGAGGAAGTCCTGCCTGGGTATAAAGCTCCCCGTGCCTGGTTGAAAAAGCATGGCAGCAGCTTGCCTCCAATTGGTTAACCATTTTTTGGAATTGATGTTCTGAAAAAATCCCTTAAAAAGGGAGCCTGGGTGCAAGAAATCCAATAAACAGACCCCAATTGTTAAAAATCATCCTAAATCGGAATCTTGAACCTTAAAAGATTCCGATTTTGACATCTTCCCTTTTGTAAAAAGCCTGATATAGTATTGCCTATAAATAGAACAAACATTCTATTTATGAGGAGGCAGCGTCAGTGCAACAACTAAACCCCACTTTGAGAGCTCGCACGCTGTCCCTCCGGGAGACAGAGATGCTCCCTGGCCAAGCCTGCCTTACAAGGGCAGGCCGCTGCCAGAAAGCGGTCTCAACCGGAGAGAGCCAGCAGCTGAACTATCACCAAATCCTGCGCAGTCTGATGGCACGCAACGCGGAAATTGACCCGCAGAGTTTGGTGGCTCGATATTCCGCTGCCCAGCGCCTGCAACTCTCCGAAACTGCCCTGCATCGCCTGGATAGTGAAATCGTACTGCTCAGGCAGGCACTACAAGCCTTTTTGCAAATAGCCCAGCAAGGGAAGAGCGAAGCAGAACTGAACGCGGCTGCCAAAGCCCTGGAACTCTATGGGCGCACCTGCACCCGCATTGCCAATATTGTCAAAATCAACGTCGGTTTGCAGGCAGGGGATGGCAATGAGCTGGCATCCCAACTTTTGCGAGCATTTGATATCGTTGCTTTTAGCCCACTATCTGAAACGGAGGCTACAGATGGAAGCCACTAACCACCTGCCGGGTCTGGCATTAGGATCAGCTCTGGAACCAAAGGTTCTCAATGAACTGCGAGATCTGCCCGCGCTGGCCGCTTTCTGTGCCCCTGAAGGCCGCCTGGTATTTTTACGCAGCCTGCGGGAAGTAGATTACTTTACGGAGATCTTCGGCGGCATCCGATTGCGTTCTTACCAGCGCGCGGTAGCCCATGCGGTGACTCGTTCCGTGTTGGGGAATTTGGGGCATAGCATCGTGGTTATGTTCCCGCGCCAGACTGGCAAAAATTTACTGCAGGCAGAACTGGAAGTGTATTTCCTGGCCATGTTCTCCAAAAAAGGGGCGGAAATGGTCAAGTTCTCGCCAACTTTCCTTCCACAATCGGTCAATGCCATGCAGCGCCTTGAGACTGCGCTGGAGGCCAACCGCATGACCCAGGGCCGCTGGCAGAAATCCGCCGGCAACCATTACAAATTGGGTCGTGCACACCTCACATTTTTATCAGCCTCCCCGGAAAGTAACGTTGTAGGGGCTACGGCTTCCACCTTGCTGGAGCTTGATGAGGCCCAGGACATCGGTCTTGAAAAATATGACAAGCAGATTGCCCCCATGGCAGCCTCCACCAATGCCACTCGTGTCTTTTGGGGCACAGCCTGGACCGATCAAACCTTACTGGCTCGCGAGTTGAGAGCGGCTCAGGCCGCGGAAAAACGGGATGGTCAAAGGCGTGTTTTTTGGATCAGCGCGGAGACCGTGCGCAAGGAGGTGCCTGCTTACGGTAACTTTGTGGATGAGATTGTTGCCCGGCTTGGACGCTCTCACCCTTCCGTGCGCAGCCAGTACTTCGGGGAAGAAATTCAGGGTGCCGGCAGCCTCTTCACCCCGCAGCGCATGGGTTTGATACACGGCAGCCATGCCGCCCTTCAGGGTCCGCAGTCCGGGAAGATTTATGCCCTGCTGGTTGACCTGGCAGGAGAGGACGAAGCCCTCAGAAACGGTCCGTCTGAAAATGGTCTTGCCAACCCCGGTCGGGATGCCAGCGTTGTGACCGTGGTTGAAGTAGACACTCAGTGGCTGGCAGACAGCCTTTTCCACCGACCGCGTTATAAAGTGGTCTGCCGCTACCAGTGGGTTGGCCTCAGGCAGGCAGCCCTCTTCAGCCAGCTTCTGGATTTAGCCGAGCACTGGCAGGTGCAAAAATTGGTGGTGGACGCCAGTGGCGTTGGCGCGGGCGTGGCTTCCTTTTTGCGGGACCGCCTGGGAGAGCGTGTTCTGCCACTGGTGTTCAACCAGAGTCTGAAATCGAGCCTGGGCTGGAATTTCCTGTCCATTATTGATACTGGCCGCTTCCAGGATTACTGCAACCAGAATGCGGATGCATTTGGCCGCGAACAGAGCGCGCTGAAAGCTTCTTTTGAGCAGCAGTTGCTAGCTTGCCAATACAAAGTGAGCATCGGCCCCGAAAAGACCCTGCACTGGGGGGTGCCAGAAGGCGCCCGCGACCCGGGCAGCCGGCAAGTGCTGCACGATGATTTATTGATTTCCGCCGCCATGACGGCGGTACTGGATGAACAGGATTGGGCCTACCCCGCGGAACCCATGTTGATTGCCGCGCCAGACCCAATCCGGGAAATGGAGGGAGCATTTAAATGAAGTACTTTATCCGAAACCACGAATTTGCTTTTGGTGTGGACCTTTCACGCTACAACGCCAGCGCCGACCTTAAGAATTGGCCGGATTTTGCCGCCATCCGCGGCCACGAACCCCGGGTGGAATTCATCGGCCTGCGCACCGGGCAGAGCTGGGGCTATACCGACCCGGCCTTTGGGCGCTTCTACCAGGAGGCGGAAAATTTGGGCCTTTGCATTCTGCCTTACCATGTCATCTTCCCCGGAGAACCCGCCTTAAGGCAGACGGATGCCTTCCTAAAAATATTGGATGGTATTGATATCGATCGTGTACGCCTGGTCCTGGACCTGGAATTGGATCACGGTCAGACCCGGGCGACGATTACCAACATGCTCGTTTGCTGCCTGGAGCAACTAAAGATTGAGACCGGGCGTTACCCCATCATCTATTCACGTGCAAGCTGGGTGGACCGCTATCTGCACGTGGAGGAGTTACCTCGGGTGGACTGGTGGCTGGCGCAATATTACTACCGCAAGCCATTCCCTGAGTTCACCTTTGAGTACCCCTGCCCGCCGGCTCTACCAAAGGGGGTCAGCACCTGGTTGATCCACCAGACGGCTGAGCGGGCACCTGCCATTGGCGGTCTTGGAACTTTCATGGATTATGACCGCTGGAATGGCGGCTCGCAGGCACTGCAGGCCTACTTCGGCAGGACTGCTCCGCTACAAAGGATTCCGTGCCCGTTGGATGGGCTGGATTGCCCTCGTAAAGACTTTCCGTTGGCGGATGGCTGCAAACCGGCTATCAGCCTACTTGAGAAAGTCGCGGTGGAAGCATGATGAGCGCGCTGTTGAAGTTGCCATCTGGCTGGCGCAATCCTTTCAAAAAACGTGCCCAACTGGCTTTTGAAGAAAGCGATAACACTTTTCTGGTTGGCACCCGCAGTTTTGGAGAAAACCCGTTGGACCGCCCGATCTACGACCGACGGGAAGTGCTGGAGGAATGCCTGAATGCCTGGCGTTTCAACCCATTGGCCAGGCGGCTGGTGGAACTCACCAGCCAGTATGCAGCAGGAGGCGGCATGACCTGGCGCTGCGGGGATGCCTATACCCGTGAATTTTTGCAGCGTTTCTGGAATGAGCGGCTGAACCGCCTGGATTTGCGCCTGACCGAGTTTTCGGATGAGTTGGTGCGCACGGGCAACCTCTTTATCTTGCTTTCCACCGATTCCAGCGGCATGTCCTACCTGCGTACGCTGCCGACATCCACCGTCGAAACCATCAGTGCCTGCGAGAACGATCTCGAGCAGGAAACTGTCTTCCAAACCTTCCCTGATTTGGATGGGAACGCGCGCAGCTACCAGGCTTGCTGCCCGGAAAAAGACGGCTTGAACGAGCGGGGCGGCTTTGACACAGTAGTGCTGCATTATGCGGTCAACCGCCCAGCCGGGGCCCAGTGGGGCGAACCCGACCTGGCACCCGCACTCAAATGGCTGGCACGCTACGCGGCCTGGTTGGAAGACCGCGTTCGGCTGAACCGTTTCAGAAATGCTTTCATGTATGTGGTCAAGGCACGCTTTGCCAACGAGGCCGCCCGTCAAGCCAGGCAGGTTCGACTGGCTGCCAATCCACCCCAGCCCGGTTCCATCCTGGTGACGGACGAGAGCGAAGACTGGTCGGTGCTTTCCCCCAAACTGGAGGCACTGGATGCTTCGACCGATGGTTTGGCGGTCAAGAAGATGATCGCGGCTGGGCTGGGTGTGCCTTTGCACTTCCTGGCAGAGTCGGAATCTTCCACCCGCACCACCGCAGAGGCCGCGGGTGGGCCGACCTTCCGTCATTTTGAAGAAAGACAGCGCTTAATGGAATGGATTGTTCGCGATCTTCTTCAGGCAGCCGCAAGGCGCCGTTCCATGCTGGATAGCCGGGTAGATGGCGAGGCACTCATTGAAGTGCATGGTGGGGATATCTCCGCCCGGGATAACGCAGAGTTGGCAAATGCCGGCAGCCAGGCAGCGGCTGTGGCAGGCAACCTGTTTGACCGAAGCCTGATCGACGCGGATGAGTATCTGCGCCTGGTCTACCGCTTTATGGGGGAGAGCCTGCCGAAAGACTTAAAGGAATAAAGAAAACCCCTGCCGACTGGCAGGGACTGGTACGGTGCCAATTAGAGAGGAGGCAGATGGAAGAAGTAAGGGAACGATTAGGTTTGGAAGCCAGGGCGCTCAGGCATGATCGCTTTGAGATCCTGGCGATCACCGCTGGCGCGGCCAACGGCTGGCAATTCCCGGCCGAGGTGTTGAAGGAGTCAATCGCGTTGTGGGACGGGGTGAACTGCTTCATTGACCACGGGTTGGGAGAGCGGTCGGTGCGGGATATCGGCGGTGTGGTGCAGAACCCGACCTGGGAAGCCAACCAGGAAGGCATCAAGGCGGAGTTGCGGGCTTTTGGCCCCTCAGCAAACCTGTTGAGCGAAGTGGGCAAACAGGTGCTGGAAGGGCAGGACTTGCCAGCTGTAAAAGTAGGTTTCTCAGCCGATGTGCTTTTCAACGGAAAAGGCAAATGCGTGGAGAAAATTCTGAAAGTATTTTCAGTGGACCTGGTTTACAACCCGGCCAGAGGTGGAATCTTCTTGCGCGCGCTCAATCAATTCAACATTAAACCCATCTTAAAAGGAGGCTATGCCATGCAATTATCAGAAAACACAGAAACCAGCCAAAAGGAGCTAAGCCAGGCGGTTGAGGAAAGGACAGACCCCGTGCAAGCTCTGCAGGAGGAATTGGCCGAAATGCGCAAAACGCGCAAAGCCATGAGCACCTGGATGCTCGAAGCCAGCCTGTCTGCCAGTAACCTGCCAAGGCCAATGAAGGATCGCATTCAAGCCCAATTTCAGGAGCGCGAATTTGCGCCAGCGGAATTACAGGCTGCCATGCGGGAAGCTCGCGGTTTGCTGGCAGAGATTGAACACGGTCGGGCAGTAGCTGGATCGCCGCGTATTGAAGGCATGCTGGAACCCACTGAACGCCTGCAGGCCGCGGTGGACGACCTTTTTGGCAACCCCCGGGAACCCGCCTTAAAGCAGGTGCAGGCGCCCAGGCTTTCTGGCATCCGCGAACTTTACCTGGCAACCACCGGGGATTACGACATGCACGGCGGTTACCATCCGGAGCGTGCTCAGTTTGCCACCACCGCAGATTTCAGCGGTCTTGTGAGGAACGCGCTCAACAAGATTGTGGTCAATACCTGGGAAGAGCTGGGCAAGGCAGGTTATGACTGGTGGAAACAGGTGAGCGTTCAGGAACACTTCAATACCCTTAACAGCGTCTCGGGCACCCTGGTGGGCACGGTGGGGGACCTGCCAACCGTGGCGGAAGGCGGGGCTTATACCGAGCTGAGTGTGGGTGATTCCGCGGAAACGGCCACCTTCAAGAAGTACGGCGGCTATATTCCACTCACGCTGGAACTAATTGACCGTGATGAAACCCGCAAACTGCGTTCCTACGCCCGCGAACTGGCCAGCGCCGGTATGCGCAAGATTTCACGCCTGGTGGCGGCCATATTCACCGCCAGCAACGGGGTTGGCACCAACCTGGGCGATGGTGGGGCACTTTTCAATACCACAGCGGTCACCACTCTTGGGGGCCATGCCAACCTGGATGTACTGGCACTGAGCGCGACCAACTGGGATGCGGTTTCAGGTCGGGTATACAAACAGCCCATGCTGGTCAAAAATGGGGTCGGCCTTTATGGCGTCGGACCCTATATGGCCGTCAACCCAAAATACATGCTCATTCCCCGAGGAATTCAAAAGACCGCCATGGAAATCTGCGGCGGCAGCTTCGTACGTGAGTCTGGCTATGTTTACGACAATGTGCTCAAAGGCAGTGCGGTGCCCGTGGTGGTACCTGAATGGACGGATGACGCGGATTGGGCGGCGGCCTGCGACCCGCTCGTCGTGCCCGCTATCTACGTGGGAGAGCGCTTCGGCCTGGCTCCGGAAATCTTTATCGCCGGGGACGAACTCTCACCGGCAGTCTTTACCAATGATGAGCATCGTCTCAAGGTGCGCCATTTCCTGGCAGTCTGGGTGAACGACTTCCGCCCACTCTACAAATGTAATGTTGCCTAAGAAGGAGGCATATGAACAAGTGGAAACAATTGTTGTGCTCGCGGAAGTTTTGGGCAGCAGTAATCGGCCTGGTCTTTCTGGTGGTCAAAGCTTTCAAACCGGATTTTCCCCTGCAGGGCGATGAGGTAGTGGGTTTGCTCACCGTGCTCTCGGTATACATATTTGGCACCGCGCTTGAAGATGGTCTGAGCGCGCTGCTTCGGCAGTAAACCGCTTTATGCAGAACGCATCCAGGCCTCTTTGCAGGCCTGGATGCAAAGAGAAAGGAGGCAGCGTGGAGAGTGCGGAACTGAAGAAAGTGGTGTTGAAACTGGTTGGCAGGAATGCCATGGCTTTTGCCTATCATCCAGAAGATCGCAGCCTGAGCGTGGTGGACCGGCATGGCAGGAAGTTCTTGTTTGGCTGGGGTGATTATCAGCAATATTTGAAGGCTGGCAAGACTAGCGCCCCTGATAAGGCTGTGGGCAGAATGGAGGCGCGGCATGGCTGACCTGGCAAGTTTTAAAACCGCCCTGAAGCAGCAATTTATCGACCTCTATCAATTGGCCATTCCCGAAGCCAGCCAGGAAGAGGCGATCCGCCGCACTTTGGCGCGCTTGAATTTGGCCTTGGGAGGCCAGGCGGAACTGGCTGGCTTGGATGGCGCCACGCAAACAAATCTGCCGGCAGACTGGCAGCTGGCACTTTTGGAGGGCGCGGCCGCCCGCCTATTGGACTATAGTCTGCGCAGCAACCTGGTGCGAGGCAGTGAAGATGGGCACTCTTTGCCCGTTTTCGAGCGCCGAGTGGATTGGCTACAAAACAAATTTGAGGACTCTCTGGCTTTCCTGCGCAGTCTCGGTCTGCAGGCTAGCCTGGAAGGGGCAAACGCAAGCTGGGAATGGAAGGAAGAGTTGGGCCGTTATGGATACGCTTGAGATTGGCACCCGCAGCCTGAACGGCAGCCAGTATTGGGTGCAAGTGCTGGGGGAAGGTCGCCACCCATTGCTGACCAGCGCGAAATACCTGCGCCGGATTTCGGACCAGCCCACGGTGGAAGAAGAACTGCTGTTGTTTTTTCGCGGCAGTCTGGCAGACTTGGAGGGCATGCTGGGTGCCTTCCAAGACCTGGTGGCGGCCACAAGTATCCCCTCCGCGGGACTGCCCCAGTTGGCACTGAAGACCTATGTGGAGTCTGAAGCCTACTTCAGTCAGATTCTTGAGGCTCAACTGGAAGAAAGCTTGGAAGCCGTGGAAGCCATCTCCTTGGGCACCTTGCGCCTGAGAATTTTATTTAAACGCCTGCAAATCTGCAATTCTGCAGAAGTCGAACTGCCGCTCACCATTCCGGGCGGCAGCAGCCAAACCGGCGGAACAACCCTTTACAACCATGAAGACTTGCACACTGGCCATCACGGTAGCGCGGTTGTGAATACCGCGGTGCTTGATACTAATCTGCCTGTCTCTTTGAGGGTTGAACTGACCAATAATTACAATGCCCAGGCGCTGGGGAACTTCAGCTTGGGATTGCTTACCTCCAGCGTTGCGAGCTACTTCCCCAAATTGGATTTCGAGGCTGAGGCGGGTTCTGCTTTAACCCCGATTGCATCAAGCACTGATTCCGGTGGTGCATTTGTGCAGCCGATCTGGACGGGCAACGACTGGACCAGTCTACTGAGTTTCCCGATTTCCGATACTGACCTGGCTATTCTGAACCAGACCAGCTTGCTGCCGATCATCCGGTTTAGCACCCGGCCGGCGGATGCCAGCCTGCAGTTTCGTTTGCGTGTAAGCGTGAATGGTAGCCTGCACTTCCTGACTGGGGCGGCCGGCTTGAACCGGCAAGGTAACCAGACCAGCTTACCGGTGATGCGTCTCAACCAGAGCGCGCTGCCTGGGGTGGAGCTACCCAGTGGCTTGCTACTGGAACTACAGGCCATCTCTTCTGAAGTTGGCAGCCACACACTGGCGCTGGACAGCCTCAGGTTTCTGCCGCAGACGGGTTTTGCCGGGTTCAATGCCCTGGGCGGTTTGCCTTACGGCGGAAAGTTGATCGACCAACCCGGCCGGGACCTGGCCTGGAGCCGCGTGGCCGCGCATGAGATGCAGAGCCACAGCCGTTTCGGCACGGACTTCCTCATCCCGGCAGGCTCTTTTGGCAAGCTTTTCGTCATTGGGGAAGCTCTCTCAGGGCTTGCAGAAATTGAACGCACATTTTTGCTGCGGGTGTGGGGAAGCAAGCGCAGGCAAATCCTATGAATTTGGAAGTTTTGTTGGAATCCCCTTCCGGTCAGAGATTGCCTTGGCCGGGCGGGATGGCCAGTGTAAAACAGTTGAGCTGGGCGCTGCATGGCGGCCCAGAAAACGCTTTGATCGAGCTAAATCCGGCAATTCTGCTGGACGAGATGGCGGCTTATCTGGGATGGAAGGTAATTGTGCGCAACCGCTTCCAAACGCCGGTCTGGTGGGGATTTATCGAGGAAATGGAAGCCAACCAGGGAGGTGGAAATAAGCGTCTTTCGTTACAAAACCTGGCGAATCGGGTGGCGGGTGCCTACCTTTCACAGTCTCCCGGGGCGGAGTTTGGTTTGAAGTCGCAGAGCCCTTGGGTGGAAGACCCGGCCAGCCAGGCCTGCTTCGGGGTCAAGGAGAGCCTGCTGAGCCTCGGGAGCATGGGCGAAGAGGAAGCCCTGCTGCACGCCCGCAAGGCCTTGAGCGAGCGCGCTTTCCCAAAACCACAAATTTACCCAATCACAGGGAAAGATGGAGCCTGCGTTTTATTGCGTTGCAGCGGTTGGATTAAAACCCTGGCCTGGCGGCATTTTAGCCCGGGCAGCAGTTTGTTTGGCAACATGCCTGCCCAATCGGGGACTGCTTCAGTGGGCATGGAGGCCGCCTGCCTGAGGGTAGCTCAAAGTCTTAAGCCGGCTGTTAGCATGCAGGTCAGTTTTGTGGCCCTGCGTCTGCGTAAAGTTGGCAATCCAAATGACAATTTGCAGATCCAGATCCAAACCGATAACGCGGGTGCCCCTTCAGGTGCCGTCCTGGCCAGCGCGGTGGTAACAGCGGCAGCGCTTTCCGCCGAGTCTTACGATTGGGTTCGCCTGGCTTTGACAACAGAACTGGCCTTGGACCCTGCACTAACTTATTGGTTGGTCATTTCCCGATCCGGTGCGCTTTCAGCCAGCCAGGGTTTTGCCCTGGCAATGGACCAGGGGCTCAACTTCAGAGGGGGAAGTTTGCTCAAGTTCAATCAGCCGGCTGCTCTCTGGGAAAGATTGAACCCAGAAGCAGACTTGCTCTTCAAGGTTGGCGGCTTGCGTTCAGCCAAGGATCTGATGGCGGAGGTTTTTGAAGCCTGTGGGCAGAAACTCAGCGGTCTTTCCGTGGACGTGACCTCCTCGCCTCAGATAACCTGCCTGGATAATCAGCTGGAGGATGGGTTGGCAGCCATGCAGCGTTTGTTGGATTTGGGCGACGGGCTGATGAACTCGCTGGTTGCTGAGGTAGGCCCCGAAGGCAGGCTGCGGATTGCCCCATTAAGCCCTGATCTGCCGGCCTATCACCTCGGCAGGGGCGGGAAATTGCTTACCAATCGCGGTTTTCCAATTGAAGAAGGCCTCTCCCCGGTTGGCAGCATCTTCAGCCAGGGCTTTGCCAAAAGCCTCATCAATCGCGCCAGCTTAAACACCCAAACGGGGGAATATCAACTGGAGGCCTGATGCAGATAAGTGGTTAATCCGTATATTTTCCTAAGGCAAGGTAAAATTTGAGAAAAGGTTGTAGGAGAAACGCAAATATGCCACGAGCCACTTATTCCTTCCCGAACGATTTTCTCTGGGGCACTGCCACCGCAGCGCACCAGGTTGAAGGCAACAATACCAACAATGACTGGTGGGCGTGGGAGCAGGGTGAAGGCCACATCAAGAACGGCGACAAATCCGGCAAGGCCTGCGATTGGTGGAACGGCAGGCGCTGGTCAGAGGATTTTGACCGTGCTGCTGCCACCCATCAGAATTCGCACCGCTTTTCAATCGAGTGGTCGCGCGTGCAACCTGAGCCAGACCGCTGGGACGAAGCCACGCTGGACCGCTACCGCGAAATGCTGTTAGGCTTGAAGGAGCGCGGTATGAATGCCATGCTTACTTTGCATCACTTTTCGAGCCCAATTTGGTTTGCCGAAATGGGCGGTTGGGAGAGCGACCAGGCGGTTGGTTTATTCAACGCTTTCGTACGACGCACGGTGGAGGCTCTCAAGTCGCATTGCAACCTGTGGGTACCTATCAATGAGCCCAATGTCTATGGCATGGCTGGCTTTGTCTGGGGGGATTTTCCTCCCGGCAAACATGACCTCAAAACCGGTCTCAAGGTCATCGCCAATATGGCCAAGGGGCATGCCGCCGCTTATAAGACCATCCACGAGCTGCAGAGCGATGCCATGGTAGGAACGGCCATTAACTGGCGCGATTTTGTGCCCGGCGATGCCAACCCGCTCTCGAATGTGGTTGTCAACAGGTTGCACAAAGCCTATAACGATGCTTTCATCAATACCATGGTGACTGGAAAGTATGATGCCATTTATTATAAGGAGGACATCCCCGAGGCTAAAGGCGCGCAGGATTTTGTGGGTTTGAATTATTACACCCGCGATTATGTGAAGTTCAACCTTTCCAAGCCGAATTACGCTGAGAATTTCTATCGCAAGGACGCAGAACGCTCGTATACCGGCTTCCTAGCCAACGAACCGGATGGTTTCCGCAAGTGCATCCGCTGGGGCGGGCAATTTGGCTTGCCCATCTATATCACCGAAAACGGTTGGGAAGACCCCAAGGATGACACCCGCAGGATCTACCTGCTGGATCACTTGCTGGCGATGTGGCATGAGGTCAACAATAATTTGCCTGTAAAGGGCTACTATCATTGGTCCCTGGTGGATAATTTTGAGTGGGAGCGCGGTTGGACGCAACGTTTTGGCCTTTGGGGTTTGGACCCGGCCACCCAGCAGCGCGTGCGCCGGCCGAGTGTGGACCTTTACAGCGAGGTTTGCCGCACCAATTCGATCAGTTCAGAGGCGGTGGAGAAGTGGGCACCGGAGTTCTATAAGCGCATTTTCCCGGATTGATTTTCTGTTTTTGAGTCTCTTACAGAGCCCTCGCGGGCTCTGTTGGGTTAACACAAATTGCAACCGTTAGCCCTGTTGCGAAACATGTTGTTTTTACACTTGTCATGCTGAACGCAGTGAAGCATCTTCACCTGGCGTCTCTTAACTAGCAGATTCTTCACAAAAGTGGTCCAGGATGACAAAAATTGAGGTTGTCATGCTGAGAGTAGCGAACCATCTTCCAGAAGGGTGCTTCCCAACCAAAATGCAATGGGCGAACTTCGCAACTTAGCTCAGGTCACCCTTACGACGGATGAATATAAAACCTACTCTATTTTCTAGGATGGCTAAATCGGATTGCAACGCCCCAGAGACTTGCAATAACGGAAATGCGAGAGCGGAAGGTTTCTCAGCCTTCCCTACCTCAAAACGGTCAGCACTCATCCCTCCCACACTCAAAACAACCAACAATATTTTTCCCTGAAAAAATAAGCCGCGCTCATCCCCACCAGATCCCCGGCACAGAACTTGCAAACTTAACCTTAGGAATCGAGGAGTCACTATGTTGGCAGTCATCGGAAAATTAATTGGTCAGTTTGTAACCCCCTTGGGCATCGTCGCTCTACTTTTGTTTTTTGGGCTCATCCAAATGCCCAGAAACCCCAGGGCAGCCTGGATGCCAATTCTCGCACTACTGATTATCGCCGTGCTCGGCAACTTCTTCTTCGCCAGTCTGCTCACCCGCTCACTGGAGTGGCGCTACATGCCCCCTACAGACTCCCCCCGCGGAGACGCCATCGTTTTGCTTGCGGAGGGCATCCTGCCGCAGGAACCGCCCCGTCAACAATTGGAGGTCTCAGAAGCCGCTGACCGCATCTTCTTCACCGCCAAACTCTACAGTGAAGGTGCTGCCCCCCGCATTATTGTTTCGGGTAATGCCCAGGCGGCCGTGGATGCCCGCACCGAATTGGTAGGCCTCGGCGTACCTGAAAACGTCATCACCTTGCAGGATAAATCCAAAACCGACCTTGAACATGTCCGGTTTGTGGTGGAAATCCTGAAAAACGAGAGCCTCACCAAGCCCCTTTTGGTCACTTCAGCTCTAAGAATGGATAAGGCAGTCTATCTCTTTACCAAATCCGGGATTTCTGTCTTGCCAGCCCCCGCGGATTACCAGGTGACTACGAGCGCCTGGGAGCGCATCAAAAAGCCAGCCCCTTTCGATGTGCTCAGTAACCTCATGCCGACGGCCAGCAACTTTGTTCAAAGCAGCGCGGCCATCACCGAATACGCTTCCCTTGTGTATTATCGTCTTAGGGCGATATTCTAAGCAATCTGTTTCACCTCCTTGTTGAAACAACCTGTCTGAACCGCATCAGACAGGTTGTTTCTTTAAGTTTGTGGAACGTTTACTTGCTCAAGGCGTCATAAATGTGTAAGCTTAAACACAGGAGTTCTATGAAAAAATTAACCCTTCTCTCGATTTGCCTTGTCATCGCCCTTTCCGCTGTGGCAGGTTGTACGCTCCCAGAACCAACCAGTGGCCCCACCGTACAGGGCACGCCCATCAGCGGTGCCAAAGTGCCAAACACGGAAGAACCGGTTAAGACTATCGCCGTTTCTCAAGTGGCACCGCAACCCAGCAAACAGGCTGAGACCCCTTTGGTTGAGACCCCGACCAGCGTCCCAGTGGTCAATTCGACTCCAGGGCAGGAACTGAAGGGCGGGGTAGCCTACATCAGCAACCCCAAGGTCAGCAACGATGAGCTGAAAACACTTGCAGAAGCCCAAAACCGCTTTGCCGTTGACCTGTACAAGCAGCTGGCAGCCCAACCCGGCAACCTGTTTTTCTCCCCCTACAGTCTGTACTCTGCGCTGACGATGAGTTTTGCCGGTGCAAAGGGGGCCACTGCCGGCGAGATGATCCAGACCCTGCATCTACCCTATACCAGCGAGAAAATTCACCAGGTGATGAACGGGCTCACCCAGCGCTTGCTTTCTGCCGCGAAAGTGGGCGATATTGAACTCTTCAAGTTCACCATCGCCAATGCTGTTTGGGCACAAGCGGGTTATCCTTTTCTCCAGGAATACCTGGATACACTCTCGGCGAACTACGCAGCGGGTTTGAAAATCGTAGATTTCCGCGATAAGGAGGCAGCCTCCAAGATGATCAACGATTGGGTCATGGAGCAGACCAACCAGCGCATCAAGGACCTGATCAGCAAGGATTCCATCACACCCGCAACACGACTGGTGCTAACCAACGCGATTTACTTCAAAGCCAACTGGGCCAGTCAGTTCAAGGAAAAAGACACCGCCGATGCGCCTTTTTACCTGCAGGATGAAACGACCCAAATCGTGAAGATGATGTATCAACAGGCGGATTTTGCATACCTTCGCAACCAGCAGTTCGATGCCGTCGAGTTGCCATATGAAGGTGGCAACTTCTCGATGGTACTGCTAATGCCGAAGGGTCAGAGCCTGTCCGAATTTGAGAAGGACTTAACCCCGGAAATTCTGAACATCTTCGCAGACTCCAAATTGAATGCCAAGATAGATCTATTTGTACCGAAATTTGGTATGGAGCAAAGCCTCAGCCTGGTTGAGACGCTCAAGAAATTGGGTATGCAATCCGCCTTTGAGGATACAGCTGACTTTTCAGGCATGACCGGAAGCAAGGATCTGAAGATTTCGGATGTGGTCCATAAAGCCTTCCTACAGGTAAATGAGGGCGGCACCGAAGCCGCAGCTGCCACGGGTGTGGTGATCGGATTAACTTCAGCAATGCCCCCCGAAGACATTATCGAGTTGCGATTTGACCATCCCTACCTGGTGATGATCCGTGATAATAACACCAGCACGCTGGTCTTCCTGGGCCGCTATATGCAGCCATAAAAAGTGTCGTTTCTATCAAGAGAAAGGATGGATTCGGTATGCCATGGACAACCAAAGATTACCCAATCAGTTGGAAGAATCTTGATCCAATCACCCGCAAAAAGGCAATCGATATTGCCAACGCCATGCTTTTGGATGGCTATAAAGAAGATCAGGCTATACCCATTGCCACTGCCCAAGCTGAAAAATGGAAGGAAAACGCGGATGCTTCCGATCTGGCAGAATTAAAGCGCAAAGATGTTACCAAACACAAGGCACCCACAGGACCTTCCGGGGCGCGCCTTATGGATGATAATGTGATCGTGCGCTACTCTCCGGCACAAAAAGAATGGATGGTCATTTCCGAGGAAGCCCGAAACGCAGATAGTTACCATCCTACCAAGGTTGAGGCTGTGAAGCGGGCTAAGGAAATAGCTGCCAAGCGGGGCACAAAAGCTATCGCTGAAAAGAAGACGCAATAATGTTTGAGTAAAAAAGAGCGGGCTTTGAGTCAAAGCCCGCTCTCTCAGTTTCCTATTAAATTATTCGCAAATAAAAGCCAGGTTCAAAGTGCCGGGTCCCACATGAGCACCAATTATCGGGCTCAATTCCGCACGGAGGATGCTGAGCGGGTGAACGGCTTCGACGGCTTTTGCTTCCATTTCGGCGGCTTCTTCGAAGGTCAGGGCATGTTCAACACCAATGGCTAACACCTTGCGGCCGGCGGCTTCCTTGACCATTAATTCGACCATGCGGTTGATGGCTTTCTTGCGCGAGATCACGCTTTCAAGCAAGTCAATCTTGCCGTCATCTTTGTTCATCCACATGATGGGTTTGATTTGCAGGGCGGAACCTAAAATGCGTTTGGCGGTATTGATACGCCCGCCGCGGTGCAGGTATTCAAGTGTGGCAACAGTAAAGAATGTGCCAACGCGGTTGTGAGTGTCCTCAACGGCCTTTAAGCAAGCCATGGCGTCGCCGCCTTCAGCCGCCACCTTGGCAGCCTCCAGCAGCATGAAACTAACCGCCAATGAACTTGTTTTTGAATCTACAATTTGAAAGTCTTCAGAATTGCCCAGTTCTTGCTTTGCCAGCTGGGCTGAGTTGAAAGTGGCAGAAACACCACTGGAGAGGCCGGTGTAGAAAACCTGGCGTCCCTCTTCTAGGAAGGGACGTACGAGTTCCACAAATTGTCCAACTGCCACCTGGCTGGTTTGGGGCAAAGGTACTCCAGCTAACATACGTGCATAGAACTCAGTGGGTTGGATATCAACGCGGTCCAGGTAATCTTTGCCCTCCCAGTGCATATGCAGGGGTAGGATGGAAATATCGTACTTATCCTGCAGGTCCTTTGGTAGATCGGCAGTGGAATCGGTTATTATCTTAACGGGCTTCATAGCTCTCCTCGTGTATCATTAAGTGTGAAGAGTATAGCAAAATAAATCTTACTTTGCCTGATCAAGGTATAACAGCGCCGTATTTCTGGGAATCCAGATTAGTTTGATAGTTTTTGACAGTTCCTGATGGCGGGCAAACGCTAAAATCGCTGGAAACCCACGATTGGAGTAATAAATTATGGACAAAAATCTGAAGATTGAGAACGAACCTAAGCTGCAGGACCTGCCCCTAAAAGGAAATCCCCCAGTCCAGAATCAAATCAACTGGACTTGGCTCATGCTCTTGTGCCTTTCACTGGGTGGAGTGATGGCCGCGCTTACCTACAAACAACGTGCCGGCATGCAGTGGCTGATATTTGTCATTCTGTTCGAGCTTTGCTTTTTTGTTTTCGCTTTAATTAGAAAGATGCCGGTTCCTCTTTCCAGCATCTTGCTGGCGGTTATCAACACTTTAATTGCCTCAATCACTGTCTTCCGCACCGAGCCATACACCACCATGTTGGCAGTGTTCTCCAACCTGGTTGGCCTGGGCTTACTGGCGGGCACTTTTCTGAATGGGCAGTGGTTGGTTTACCGCCTGAGGGAATATATCGGTGAAGCCTTGCGCCTACTGCTTTCCATGATGGCCGGCTTTTTCAGACTGTTCTTTGCGGATGAAGCTGAAATTTCCAATCTTCAATTCAAAACAAGTGCGAATCAAAACTGGAAGACCCTCAAGCCCTACGTGATCGGTTTATTAATTGCCGTACCCGTTTTGCTTGTTTTTGGAGCCCTATTTGCCTCGGCTGACCCCGTTTTTGCTGAGAAGAGCCGGATTTTATTCTCCTGGATCCGCATTGAAAACCTCCGCGACCTCATCATTCCGATTATTCTGGCCGTTGTTATTGGCTATATCAGCTTTGGTGCCATCGCTTTTGCCTTTACGCGAGGTGCCCTCAAACAGACAGTCAGCCCAGACCAGCCGCTTTTCAAGCCCTTTTTGGGGACAACAGAAAGTTTGGTTGTACTCGTCCTGCTCAACCTGCTTTTTGTCAGTTTCCTGTTTATTCAGTTTCGGTATTTCTTTGGGGGAGGCCAAAACATAACTTTGACCGGTTACACCTATTCTGAATATGCCCGCAAAGGTTTCTTTGAGCTGCTGGCAGTGGCGCTTTTTGCTGGCGGCCTGCATTGGAGTCTGAACGCGGTCACAATCAGGGAACAGCCTAAACAAAAAATAATCTTCGCGTTGGCTGTGACAGTCCTCTTCCTGCAGGTGGCGGTGGTATTGGTATCTGCCTACAGCCGCATGCGTTTATACGTGCAGACCTATGGGCTCACCCAGGAACGATTGCTTCCACAAATCTTTATGATTTTCCTGGCTTTCATTCTGCTGGCTCTGTTGGTGATGGAATGGCGCAAGCGTTTTGACAGGGTCGCCATCGTACTTACCCTGAGCCTCCTAATCTTTACCGCGGTTGTGGCTGGTATGAATGTGGACCACAACATAGCCGCTTACAACCTTGAACTGGCCAAAAGCAACGGAAAGCTGGATGGCAGTTTTGCGGTGGAAAGACTCTCCGCGGATGCTGTGCCTGCACTCTTTGAAGCCTATGATAATCAGGCCTTACCTGATGAGTTGCATCAAACGCTGGGTAAAGTTTTGGCCTGTAAAGCGGCCCGCCTTGGCCCCAGGATTGATACGAAACAAGCCTGGTTTGCCACAAATTTCATCGACGCGCGCGTAAAAAACCTGTTCGAGGCGCATCGGCTGGAACTGGCCCAGTACCCGTTTGAAAGCAGCGACGGCAGTTCTGGCATTCAATTCCCGGAAAGTTTTGTTTTCTGCGATTCTTCGTATAATAGTGATTGAGTGTACGAACTCAATTAACAATTAGCCAGCCCTCCAAGGAGGTCGATATGAGCCAGCACCGATTTCTGCTAATCCTCGTGCTTCTAATTTTTGTGCTTGTTACGGCCTGCACTACGGCGTTGCCAGCTGGGGAACCTACACTAGTTGGGCCGGCAAATACCAGCCTGCCCACGTTAGCTCCGGCAAATCCAACAGTGCTTGAACCGACCCCGGACCTAAAACCGCAACCATCCGCACTTCCAGAACCTACGGATACAGCTGCACCAGAAGCACCCACAGCCACCCTTCAACCTCAAGTTGTTTTGGACGGAATAGATGTTTCTGCAAATGGAATCAGTTTTTTCCTTCCCTCTACCGTGGCGGCTGATTCCATGGGCACTGCCTATAAAGCCAAAGTGGTGACCGCGGATACCCCCTTCTGGGAGAAAATGCCCGAACATTTCCTGTTTTTGTTCAAGGATTACCAGCATTCCAATTCGATGCATCAACCCCGCGTGTATATCTGGCCGATTGCTGAATACATTAATGAGAACCCGGCGTTTGAGTCAACCGTTAACCTGCTCAAGAGCCTCATTGCCCAAAAAGCCACAGTGGACCTTACCGCTGCTGAACTTCCCTTCCCGCCCATCTTCAATGCTGGCAAGGTGGTTTCCATGGTACCCGAATTCCTGGATTTCCAGAACGGCAGTGGATTGCGCTATCTCACTTTCTTTTCCCAGGCGGCTATGCCCATTACCAACCAAGGCTTGTTTTATACTTTCCAAGGAATTACCGCGGATGAGAAGTACTACATCAGCGCTATCCTCCCAATCAGCCAATCTGAGCTTCCAGCGGACGATAGCAACTTCCAGATTGACGAGGCTTTTTACAATCACTATCAAACCTACCTGGCACAAGTCCAGGGCCAGATTGCTGAAGCCCCGAATGAGAGTTTTACGCCGGATTTGGTTAGCTTGGACGCGATGATGCGTTCTCTGGAAGTCACTCCCGCGATAAACGCGCAAACGGTCTATAGTCAGTACGCCGATTTTTACAAAGGGTCCATTCTTCTTAATAGCACCCTTGGGCTTGATTGGGAAGAAAATAATAGCGAAGCCACCGCTGGCGATGGTTCGGAGATGCCCATGAGCATCCACCCATACCTGGGGGGCCTTAATCTAACGGGATATCCCCTGCAGGACCAATTCCATAAGCCCCAGATCATTACTTTCGACGTGAATGAATACCTTGCAATGGACCCGCGTGTGCAAGATACACTCGATTCCCTGAAGGCCATTCTGGCCGCGGAAGGTCAGCCCATCCCAACAGATGGCAAGCTGCCCTTCTTCCCCATGTTCCCTGCCAACCAGATGTTCCATGGACAGACCAAGATTCTGCAGTTCCAGAACGGCAGCGGCTTGCGCTACCTCAGCATGTACAGCCAGGCATTCCTGCCGGTGGATAACTACAGCCTCTTCTATACCTTCCAGGGCCTTTCCAAGGATGGAAAAACCTATATTATCGCCATCCTGCCCATCAAGGCTTCCACCCTGCCGGAACAAGGCGCCATGCCCGCGGACCCAGAAGCTTTCATTGCTAACTTCGACACTTACATTGGAGAAGTGAGCTCCGGGTTGAACGCGTTGGCACCAGAACAATTTACACCAAATTTGGATGAAATTGACCATTTGATGGAGTCGATTCGCCTCTGGTAGGTTCTACTTCTAATAAATCGCTTAGGATTTCCACCTATAATTCATGGGTGTAAATTGACTGTTGATTGAAAGGAAAGAATATGGCAAACGAAGAATTTAAGAAAGCCACTGAAGAAATGAAGTCAGGTTTAGAAAAAGCTGCCCATGTTGCTCAGGGAGAGATTTCCAGGGCCATGTCCAATTTTAGTTCCGCACTGGATGGTTATCGCAACGATTTAGCCAAACGTGTTGAAGAAGCCAAATTAAAAGCCCAGGATGCTGGCGTAACTGTCAAGGACAAAGCTGAAGAGGCTGGTGAGAAGGTCCAAACTGAAAAGGAAGCTTTTCAGGTCAAGGCCAAAGCTGAGTATGAAAAGTTGAACCAGGAAGTCAACGGTTTGCATGAACAAGCAAAAACCGTTGGAGAAGACAAGAAAGCCCAACTGGATGAAAATCTGGAGAAGCTGGATCTGTTTATGGACGAAGCCAAATTGCGCCTGCGTGAGTTTGCCGTGGATAGTTCACATGCCTGGGATGACGTCAAGGTAGAAGCAACTAAAAGTTGGGACTCCCTGAAGACCGGTATCGATAAGATCCTTTCCAATTACCGGAAGTAAAATCCGGTGCGCTAAAGGCGCCTCCTGGGGGAGGCGCTTATTTTTTTTCAACTAAGGTATGATTAGAAACATGGTTATTCCCGCAACTCCTCAAGAAGTCAAAGACCGAGGCTGGTCACAGCTGGACGTCATTCTCATTAACGGCGATGCCACCATCGACAGCCCTTTCAGCGGCATCTCGATTATTGCCAGGCAGCTCGAAGCTGAAGGCTTTAAGGTTGCCATTATCGCCCAGCCTGATGTTGCATCTGAGCGCGATATCACCCGCCTGGGGGAACCTGCTCTTTTCTGGGGCGTTTCTGCCGGTGCAGTGGATTCAATGGTGGCCAACTATACGTCGTTAAGTCGCCCACGTAGATTGGATGATCATACCCCCGGGGGTCAAAACACTCGTCGGCCGGATCGTGCCAGCATTGTCTATAGCAACCTCATCCGCAAATATTTCAAAAACACCCGCCCAATCATGTTGGGAGGCATCGAAGCTTCTCTGCGCAGGGTGGTACATTACGACTATTGGACTGATTCACTCAGACGATCCATCCTGCTGGATGCCAAGGCGGATTTCCTGCTTTATGGTATGGCGGACCTGACTGTACTCGAGTTTGCCAAGGCGTTACGTGATGGCACCGACCCCAAGAAAATTCGCGGCCTTTGCTACCCGTCTGTGGTCAAACCGGCCGAGTATCTGGAATTGCCCAGCTTTGAAGAATGTCAGGCAGACAAGGTCAGTTTTACACGCATGTTTGACATGTTCTATAAGAACAACGACCCGGTCACTGGACAGGGTTTAGCCCAGCGATACCTAAACCGCTATGTGGTTCAAAATCCACCTGCCCCTGCTTTGACCACGGAAGAACTTGACCGCGTGTACGCCCTGCCATTTACCTATGAGGTTCATCCCTACGATGCTGCCCAGGGTGAAGTGCGCGCTTTTGAGACCACTAAGAACTCAATCGTCAGTCATCGTGGCTGTTACGGCGAGTGCAGTTTCTGCGCCATCGCCGTTCACGAAGGACGGCAAGTAAGTTGGCGTTCGCAAGAATCAATTTTGGCGGAAGCCAAAGCCATGACCCAGCGTCCAGGTTTTAGAGGCATAATCAGCGACCTTTCCGGCCCAACCGCCAATATGTACGGTTTTGAATGTCCCGTCAAAGCCAGCCGGGGTGCCTGCCGCGACCAAAGTTGCATTTACCCCCAGGTTTGCCCGGTACTGCCGATAACGCATGATCCGCAGGTTAAGTTATTAAAAGCACTGCGCGAGTTGCCTGGCGTACGCAAAGTCTTTGTTTCTTCAGGTATCCGCCCCGATATGGTAGCCGCTGATGCCAACTTTGGGGATGCGTACATGGATGAGTTGGTTGGCCATCACGTTTCGGGTCAATTGAAACTGGCACCAGAACATTCCGATGCCTCCGTGCTGAGAAGAATGCGAAAACCTGGCATTGCCACTACTTTAAAATTCAAGGAAGCTTTTGATGAAAAGTCCAAAGTCATCGGTAAGGAGCAATTTCTTACTTATTATATGATTGCCGCCTATCCGGGTTGTGGTGAAGCAGAAATGATCTCCCTGCAGGAGTATTGTGCCGATAATTTGGGCATCCTGCCAGAACAGGTACAGATCTTCACTCCCACGCCATCGACTTATGGCAGCCTGATGTATTACACCGAACGCGACCCCTGGACGGGCGAACAGATTTTTGTTGAAAAAGGCCTGACTGGTAAAATGCAGCAAAAAGCCTTGATCACCGGCTGGCGTAAGCAACGGGACATACCCGGTACCTCAAACTCTGATAGAGAATCCCGCCAAGGTGCAGACCGTGCCCGGTCTGACAGAGTCAGATCGGATCGACCCAGAATAGACCGTCCGCGCCGTGCTTGGGCGCCGGCAAAACCAACTTATGAAACCGACCGAAGTGACCACCATAAAGGTTATCAACCACCCATAGTTGAGGCCGATCCTGAGGTAAGAGTTGTCAAGGATGAGCAAGGCCGCTTTGCGCACAACCGCCTGCCTGAAGGTTGGGTGGTAAAAGAACGCGAAGCACCCCGCCGATCGGACTTGGATGATCGCAGAAGCCGAACTGGAGGCGAGAAGCGTGAGGTCTTTGGCCAACAGCGTCTTGCCAATCCCTCTTCATGGGATCGCCGCGCTTCAGAGCGACCAGCCTACGGCCGCAAGACTGAGGGCGGAAGCAGTTCTGAACCCCGCAGCCCACGGCCTTACCGGCCAACTGGTGACCGCCCTGCAGGTGATCGTCCTTACCGACCCAGTGGTGATCGCTCCAGTGGCGACAGACCTTACGAAAGAAAGACCGAAGGTGCTGCTGGCACAGAAACCCGGCGGCCATACCGACCCAGTGGGGATCGGCCGAGTGCTGATCGCCCCTATCGACCCAGTGGTGACCGCCCAAGTGGCGATCGACCTTACCGACCCAGTGGAGACCGCCCTAGAGGTGACAGGCCTTACCGTCCTAGCAATGAACGACCCGCTGGTGACCGCCCGTATACACCAAGAACCGATAATCCGGTTGGCACTGAATCCAGACCCCCCTATCGTCCTAGCAGTGACCGTCCCAGTGGTGATCGACCTTATCGACCCACCGGTGACCGACCCGCTGGTGACCGACCCGCTGGTGACCGCCCATATACACCAAGAACCGATAGTTTGGTTGGCACAGAAGCTAAGCGTCCTTATCGACTAAGTGGGGACCGACCTGCTGGCGACCGGCCTTACGTAAGAAAACCAGAAGGTGCGGCTGGCACAGAAGCCAAGCGCCCTTATCGGCCAAGTGCTGACCGACCCGCTGGCGACCGGCCTTACCGTCCTAGCAGTGACCGACCCAGTGGTGATCGCCCATATACACCAAGAACAGATAGCCCAGCTGGCACAGAAGCTAAACGTCCTTATCGGCCCAGTAGTGACCGCCCGAGTGGCGACAGACCTTACGAAAGAAAACCAGAAGATGCGGCTGGCACAGAAGCCAAACGTCCTTATCGCCCGAGTGGTGATCGTCCTGCTGGCGACCGAAAACCTTATGTTAAAAAAGAAGGTGCGCCAGCCTCTTCGTCCATTTACCACAAGGAAAGCGGTTCCTCCTCGTCCAGACCAGGAGGCAGCCGGCCACATTCATCTGACAGGCACCCTTCAAGCAGGGGCAGCGGTCAGGGTGCTCCCAGACCAGGCACGGATCACCAGAAGATACCCTTCCAACGCTCCAAGCCCAAGGAGAATTAATGGCTGAGAACGCTGGATTGATTCTCAGCGTCATTGTGCTGATCGTTTTTTTGGTGATTGCACTGCTCCTGGCACGATTAAACATCTCCAGGCAGACAGGAAAATTGATAGAGGCCAGTCCAACTCTGAACTTCCCTTTCCCACAAGGCCTCGACTTGCCTCAAGGCTTTCTTGCACCGGCCAACGTCAGCCGGGAAGGCATGCAATCCGTTATTCGCCGGGCTTACCAGGAATGGCTGGAACGTTATGTTTTAGCTGAAAAAGACCCGCGCCGTGCATTCCTGCGTACCGGCAGTGAAAAACGCTTCCTCAAATACGAATACACTTCTACGAGCCTCGGTCAAGGCCTGGCCATGATTATCACACTGCTGATGGCAGGAGAGGATCAAAAAGCCCAGGTATTGTTTGACCGCTTACTTTTTTCCACCATCATCCGGCCTTCTTTGGACCATGAAGATCTCACTAGTTGGCAAATGACGCCTGATGGTCGCAGTGCCCACTTAAACGCGGACCTGCACGCCGAGACCTGGACTGGTTTTGCCACCCTGGCAGCTTACGCGCAGTGGAAAGACTCTGTGCGGGTTGATTACAAAGTCATCGCCCAGGCGCACTTGAAGGCCTTGAATGCGGTTTTGAGCGGGGATGGCCAGAAACCTGAAGAGATCGTTTATGCGCCGTACTTTATTGAGGCCTTTGGTAAAAGCCAAGCTGACCCAACCTGGAGTGCAATTGCAGCCAAACTGGGTACTGCCACTCACAAACTCATAACCAGTGCTGATGCTGAGCTTGTTGGTGATGCCGCCAATGAAGATGCTTCGCTTGCTTTACAGGTTCTCAATTTGGGTCTGGCACGCCTGCTCGGAATGGAAGAGTGGGATTCACGAACCCGGGCTGCGCTCAATCGTATTGTTCGACGGGCTTACACCGCCCTTCAGGATGGTTTGGGGGATGAAAGCCAGGCCTTTGATTATCCGAAGGGATTTTCAAAATTAGCTCTGCTCAGTTGTTGCGCGCCTGCAGCTGCAGCCTTGGGCGACCGCGACCTGGTGAGCAATTATTGGACCTTGCTCGAAAACAACCAACCCGGCAGGAATGACCCTATTGGCGCCAGCCTGCGTCTGGTAGCCATGCACGCGCTGGCTGGGAATATGTGGTTTGAAAAGGTGGATTGGGCTGGGCTTTTGAAGTGACCCTTGCCGTGCAAGGCTAGTAGGATTTTGTTTTTCTTTCCATTATTCCTTCGGAAATGCGACCAGGATGACAAAAGGACTTCAGTAGGGTGGGTTCCCAACCCACCATGTTGAATCGTTTAGGTGGGTCAGCGACCCACCCTACCTGTAAACAAAGATCCTTCGTAAACGATGCTCAGGAAGACAAAAATATATTCCCTACCCCACGGGCATGTCCCGGCTGGCGAGGACGTCCACCCCTGTTCCAGCCGCATCGGCCAGCACCACCGTCTGGGCATTGATGGGTGCTTTCAGGTGTAAATCACGCAGAGCTGCCAGTACCGCCCCAATCTTCTCTTTTGATATCGGTTTTTGCGTATAGACAGGCAAGAGCGGGTGAAAACCGTTTTCCACGCGCACCGTGGTGGCCAGCATACGCTGGGGGTCAGAGGCTTCCTGCTTACCGTAATCAATGCCTTTGCGGCAGGTGTAGCCTTCCATCTTGACCACATCCTTGCCTTCCATCACCACGCGCAAACGGCAGCCTTTAGGGCAGGCTGTGCAAATGAATTCGTGTTCGGTCGCCATTATGCCTCCGCCTTGGGGGTGACCTGCACGGTCAACTTTTCTGCCTTGAGCACGGCTTCGTAGTGCGCCGGCTTGAGCGTGATGGTCACCATCTCACCCGGACGGGCATAGCGCTCCAGCTTGCGGGTAATCTGGGTATGCTCATCGTGCACTTCCACATACACCGGCTCCTCCAGGGGTTTGCTCACCCGCATCTGCAGGCGCACTTCAGACGTCTTGAGGGTTTCCTTGTTCAGGGTTTGGGGCACCACGTAGCGCACGTTGGGTCCAGCTTCCACTTTGATGTGCGCATCTTGCACCTTCAATTGCCCAGCCGCAAACCTGGCCGCGCCTTTACCAGCCACAAAACCAGCCTCTGTCACCCAATCCACCAGGTCGTAAACATGCACCACGTTCCCCGCGGCAAAAATACCGGGAACATTGGTTTGGAACTGGTCATCCACCAAGGGACCGCTGGTAACCGGGTCGATTTTCACCCCCGCACGTTTGGAAAGCTCATTTTCGGGGATGAGGCCAATCGAGAGCAGTAGGGTATCGCAGGGGATCATTTCTTCCGTGCCATCAACCATGAGCCAGCGCTCATCCACCTGCACCGTTTCCACTGCCTCCACGCGGTTTTTGCCCAGCACGCGCTTGATGGTGTGGCTGAGCTGCAGCGGAATATTGTTATCCTGCAGGCACTGCACAAAATTGCGCGAGAGGCCTGAAAGGTAATTCTGGATCTCCAGCACGCGCTCCACGTGGGCGCCTTCATAAGTCAGCCGGCGTGCCATGATCATACCAATATCTCCCGAGCCCAGTATGACGACCTCTTTGCCGGGCATAAAGCCTTCCACATTCACCCAACGCTGGGCGGTTCCGGCCGTAAAGATGCCATTCGGCCGGTAACCGGGGATGCGAATCTGGGGGCGGGTGCGCTCACGGCAGCCCATGGCCAAAACCACTGCCCCGGCTTCGATTTGCGCGTAACCATGTTCCACGCTGGAAAGCCAGATGCGTCGGTCAGCGCCCAGGTCCATCACCATGGTATTGAGTAGGATTTGAATACCCAGCCCTTTGGCTTCGTCAATAAAACGCTGCGCGTAGCCGGGACCGGGCAGATCTTCTTTGAGGAGTTCCACCCCAAAGCCGTTATGGATGCATTGCAGCAGGATACCGCCGGGTTCGCGGTCGCGTTCGATAATCAGCACTTTCTCTGCGCCTTCACGCTTGGCGGCAATGGCAGTTGCCAGACCGCCGGGGCCGCTGCCGATGACCACGACGTCAAAAACGCTTTGGTCAAGCATGCGGCAGCTCCTTGGTTTCACGGTAGAGGAAGGGCGAACCTTCCCCGCGTTTGGTGACTTCAAATGGGCTTTGGCCGGTTTCTCGGCAGAGGATGTCCACCACCCGGGTCATATCAAAGGCACCCTGGCAGCGCCCGGTGCCCAGCCATGTACGGCGTTTTATGGCATCGTAAGTGAGGGCGGGAATGGGAGCGTGAATTTCACTGATAATTTCGCCCTCGGTTATGTTTTCGCAGCGGCAGATTACCCTGCCGAAATGTGGATCTTTTGCCACCAAAATTTGACGCTCTTCGTGGCTCATATCCCTGAAACGCGGCCTAGCAGGACGAACCGGGTTCCAATTTTTCTTGGGGGTCAGTTTCTCACCGCTCTCCCGCAACAGGGCTGTAACCTCCTCGGCGATTGCCGGGGCGGAGGTGAGGCCGGGCGATTCAATCCCGCCCAGGTTTACGAAACCTTGCACTTCTTCCGGGATCTCGATGACGTAATCGTGGTCGTAGTTCACCCCTGGGGTCTTGCAAGGGCCGTTTCCGTAGGGTCTTAAGCCGACGAAAGAGGCGATCACCGAGCGCAGGCTCAGCGAAGGTATTAATCTTTGGGCACCGGCCCAAATTTCATCGCCCCCGGCTTGCGTGGAAGCCGTATCTTCCTTGTCAGGTACATTATTGGCATTAGGCCCACAGATGGTGTTGCCATGCACGGTGGTGGTGACCAAAATGCCTTTGCTATTCTCACTGGGGACGGGGAAAAGGATGCTGGAGGTGGTGATATCCGCGCGGTCAAAGACGTAATACTCACCTTTGCGAGCCATGATTTCAAATTCAGGGCGTATGCCGGCCTGGTGCATGACGGCATCCGCGTAAATACCGGCGGAGTTTATCACCCAGCGGGCGAAAAAGTCACCCCGATTGGTGCTTACACCGATGACGCGCCGGCCTTCAAAGATAAAGTCCTCAAAAGCTGTGTTCAGCAGCACTTTAGCGCCGTTCAAAACCGCGCTTTCGGCGGCGGCAACGCACAGTTGAAAAGGATCGCAGACCCCACCTGTGGAAGCCCATAACGCACCGCTCACCTGGGGGTTGATGAGGGGTTCATGCTGTTTCATTTCATCCGCGCCGATCAACTTCATCCCGGGCACACCGTTGCTGAGGCCTTGTTGATAAAGCGCTTCCAAGGCTGGTAGTTCGTCCTTGCCGATGGCCACCACGAAGTCGCCAACCCGTTCAAAAGCAAAATGCAAAACATCAGCGAGTTCATCAAACATGGCGTTGCCGCGCACATTCACGCGGGCTTTGAGGGAACCGGGAATGGGGTCGTACCCGGGGTGGACGATGGCAGAGTTGGCGCAGGTCGCGCCCATGCCAATATCGGCTTCCTTTTCGACCAGCAGCACCTTATCAGAATACCGGCTGAGTTCGCGGGCGATAAAACTGCCCACAACCCCTCCACCGATGATCAAGTAATCATATGTAATATCACTCATTAAAGTAACTTTCTTTCCTGGTAGAAATGTACTCATTAACTAACATTCTTGCTGTTGGCTCGTCGACTATTAATTCCTTGATCAACCCACCCAGAAGTGCAGCATGCAACCCTGCTGTTTTCCCTAACCCGGAGACAACACAAAGTGCTCTTTTTTGTTTGATCAAGTTCAGGTTAGGACCGCTCGCGCGCAGATTTAAGGGTATATTGTCAAAACTTCCATCCTGTCGAAAAAAAACCGTCGCAATATCACCCGCAATATTTAATCTCCTCAACTCCTGATAGTCTTTTGTTTCGAGAAAGCCACCTGAATAGACATGACTCGGAACGCCTGAACTGACCGCCCCGATGCTATGCAAAAGCAAGTCAGACGCTTCCTGTAACTCCAAGATCCGCTTTATACTGCGTTCCTTCCATAAAGATTCCTTGGTGCTGGAATAATCGAAGAAGGTAGGGACAGGGAATAGCTCAACGCTAGCTTGGTAGGCATGACCAAAACGCATGATGATCTCGCTTGCGTACTCAATGCCCATACTTCTGGTGTTTCCAGCCCCATTCAACTGTACGATATGAGAATTGTGAGTAGCCTTAGGTGTTAAAAAGCGGGAAATGGCATTAATGGTAGCCCCCCAAGCGACGCCCAAAATCATATTGGAGTCAAAAATTGTGTTTAAATAGTTGGCCGTATATTGCGCAACTGCTTCCAACCATTCTGATTCACCCAGCATCTGTGAAACAGGTACTATGTGGATTTTTTTGATCTGATGATACTTGGCATAAATAGCCTTCGCCAACTCTGAAGCTTGATCATCTACATCAATGATGCGAATAGTTACAAAACCACGATCCCGGGCAAAAGCAATCAAACGCGACACGGACGAACGTGAGATGTACATTTCTCTGGCAATTGCCTCAGTTGTCTTGTTCTGATAATAATACATGCGCGCGGCATGTATGGCATTGTGGATTTTTTCAGGGCTGTCCATAGGCATATAGCAAGTATAATTTTCGTTGCACAATTTTTCAACTGGAATGAACATTTTCTCAGTCAGCACAGACCTAATTTCTGGAAAACAGAGCACATATGTGCAAAGAGATACAAAAATAAGCTCATACTAAATAATCCTTTTATACTGATTAATATGTTTGATTTTTCAAGAATCAGATACCGATCAGAAAAAAGTTTTTTGGTTGGCCGGTGCACGCCTATTTTTCTAGTTTGAAATGAATATCCTGGCACAGAAAAGCAATAGAGGAGGTGCTTCTCAAAATCATCCGTTTCCTTCCGTCAGCATTTTTTCACTATAATTAATTTTTTAGGAGAATAAAAATGAAAAACAGAAGTGTTAGTTTTTGGTTTTGGTTAGCATTAATAATCTGTGCCGTAAGTATTATTGGTGCTAGCTTTGTTCAAACCGGTGCGAACTCAATTAAGGTTAAAGACCTGCGTTGGGAAACCAAGTCTGGCAAAATGATGAGTGCGCTGCTTTTTGTCCCTAAATCAGCTACTGCTGAAAATCCAGCCCCCGCAATCGTCACTAGTCATGGTTGGTACAACAACCGCGAAATGCAGGACATGAATTTTGTCGAATATGCCCGCCGCGGTTATGTGGTCATGTCAATTGATATGATCGGCCATGGAAATTCCGACTACCTCGGTGAAGAGGGCAATTACATCATCCGGGCAACTGGTATGACCGACGCTGTGGAACTTATGGCTTCATTGCCCTATGTTGATAAGACTCGTATTGGCGTCACAGGACACTCCAACGGCGCTCGTGCGGCTAACATTGCAGTTGATGAAGACAATCTAAAGGATGAGCAACTTATCAGCGCTGTGCTGCTCGTAGCTAACGATCCGGCTTACGTAAACAAAGACAAGGAGTTTATTAACAAATTTGGCAGTCGTGATGCAGCGATTGTTGCCGCAAGGTTTGATGATTTTTTCTTCAGAGTGGCGGATGCGAATAACGTAAGATCTGCCCCGCAGGATTACATCAATCAGGTCACTGCGCAATCTTTCTTGAACTTTGGCATTGACCCTGCAAAAGGCGAAGTTCGAGCGGACAACGTGATGTATACTCAGACAATCGATGGCAAAGAAGCGATCCGGGCCATTTTCGCTCCATGGCAGATACACCCTTGGAACACGATTTCATCAAAAGTTGTCGCCTTCAGTATAGATTTCTTTGAAAAATCTTTGGGCGCGCCTAGTCCGATTCCTTCCAACCAGCAGGTGTGGCAGTGGAAAGCCATCTTCAACTTCATTGGACTGGTTGGCTTTGCAATGTTTGTCTGGGCGTTAACGAGAGTATTGTTGGAGGCAACCTACTTCTCCACCCTCAAAGCAGACACCCTGGTGGACCCGGAAGCAGCCCCAACTGGTAAGGCCAAAATTTGGTTCTGGGGAAGCCTGGCAGTTGCAGCATTTGTGTCTTTCTACAGCTACTTAAGATTTCCTGCGCTTGTCGCGCCCCTGCGTCCCGCATTCTGGAACCAAGCACCCGTTTGGTATATCGCCATGTGGGCAGTGGTCAACGGGTTGTTCCTATTGATCCTCATCCTCGTCGGTCGATCATTGTTTGGATCCAAAAGTAATCGTGGTGCAAGAATTAGTGGAACAAGTCTTGTTAAAACAATCCTGCTTTCCCTGGCAGTTGTTGCCGGATCTTTCCTGCTTGTCTTCACCGCAGATTATTTGTTCAAAGTGGACTTCCGACTTTGGGTCATTCCGGTTAAAGCCTTCACTCCAGATAAATTTGTCGTAATCTTAAAATTCCTACCATTCTTCCTCTTCTTCTACATTATTCATTCTATTGCTGTCAACAGTTTCAACTACGTCAACCAGGGCAAAGAATGGGTTAATGTTGCAGTGTTAGCATTTTTCACCGTTCTTGGCGCACTATTCTTTGTAGTGCTCCAATACGGCACGTTCTTCATCGAAGGAAAATCGTGGACTGAACAACTTGCCAAGCCTGTTTCGAATATTTCCGGCATCTGGCTGTTCCCAATTCTGATCTACTTCCCACTGGCTGTAATTTTCGATAGAGCAATTTACAAAGTGACCAAAAATCCGTATATCGGCGGGATTATTTTTGGCCTGATCATGACCATAATTGCTTGCACGAATACGCTGACCTACTAATTCTCTCAGCCGATCTGGTCCTTGAGCATTTCAAGGACCAGATCTATTTCATTCCTGAAAACAGCTAATTGTTTTGAAATTAATACAAGTGATCTGAGATATTATTCAATATTAAAGGTGCCAGATATGACCAAATATGTAATCGCGATTGACCAAGGGACTACCAGTTCCCGATGTATCTTCTTCGACCACACTGGTGCGATCGTGGCAGTGGATCAAATGGAGCACAACCAAATTTATCCCCAACCAGGATGGGTGGAACACGATGCCCTCGAGATTTGGAATTCTGTACAATACGTCATCCGCGGGGCACTTAACAAGGCCAATATCTCCCTGTCAGAGATCGCTGCAATTGGCATCACCAACCAGCGTGAAACCACCCTGATCTGGGAGAAAGCCAGCGGCAAACCGATTGGTAACGCGATTGTCTGGCAGGACACCCGCACTGATATATTGATCAATGAACTTTCGCGAGAAGGCGGGTTGGACCGCTTCCGAGAAAAAGTGGGCTTGCCGCTCTCAACCTACTTTTCTGGCCCCAAAATCCGCTGGCTGCTCGACCACACCTCGGGCGCGCAAGCTCGCGCTGAAGCAGGTGAACTACTGTTTGGCACGATTGACACTTGGCTGATTTGGAACCTCACCGGAGGGACACAGGGTGGTAAGCACTACACCGACGTCACCAATGCCTCCCGCACCATGCTCATGAACCTCAAGACTCTGGATTGGGATCCAGATATGCTGCGGTTAATGAATATTCCGCTTGCTATGCTGCCGGAAATCAGGTCTTCGAGTGAGGTTTATGCTGAGTGTGTACTGCCAGAACTCAGCGGTGTGCCTATCGCGGGTGTGCTGGGTGACCAGCAAGCCGCGTTGTTTGGCCAAACATGTTTCGAGCCTGGCGAGGCCAAAAACACCTACGGCACAGGCTGTTTCATGTTGATGAATACCGGTACTGAGCCCATCCAAAGTCATCACGGCCTGTTGACAACATTGGGCTATCGCGTCGGCAACCAACCGGCCGTGTATACCCTGGAAGGCTCCGTGGCCATCGCTGGCGCGCTGGTGCAGTGGCTGCGTGACAACCTCAAACTAATCAGGCATTCCTCCGATATCGACACCCTCGCGCAATCGGTCGAAGACAGCGGTGGCATCTACTTCGTGCCTGCCTTCTCGGGTTTGTATGCGCCCTACTGGAAGAGCGACGCGCGGGGGGCCATCGTTGGGATGACGCGTTACATCAACGGCGGGCACTTAGCACGAGCCGCTCTTGAAGCCACTGCCTACCAGACCCGTGATGTCATTGAAGCTATGAACCTGGATTCAGGGGTCAAGTTGCAATCTCTCAAAGTGGACGGCGGCATGGTAGTGAACCAAACCTTGATGCAGTTTCAGTCCGACATCCTGGGAGTAGATGTAATCCGGCCCAAGGTCTCCGAGACCACTGCCCTCGGCGCGGCCTATGCTGCTGGTCTGGCGACTGGTTTCTGGACCCACCAAAACGACCTCAAAGCCAATTGGGAAATCGATCAGATATGGTCTCCGCAGATGCCTGCTGAAAAGCGCGAAAATCTGTACGCAGGCTGGAAAAAAGCTGTCACCCGCACCTTTGACTGGGTGGAATAAGAGCATGAATTTTGGATAAGAAAAAGCGACAGGCTCTAAACCTGTCGCTTTTTTGATTATCGTTTCCAGCAGTGCTTATTTGGTAATTTGCGAAGGCAGCAGTGCGTAGAACTCAGCAGCTTTCACCATGTCATTCAAAGGTACGCTGTCAAGCACGGTGTGCGCAGTCACTTCATCACCGGGGCCGAAACCGATGGCTGGGATTTTGGCTTTGCCGCCCCAATAGATACCATTGGTTGAGAAAGCCCATTTACCCGAGGGATGTTCTGGCAGGCCGATCAGTTTAGCTGTATTTAAGCCTGCCTGCACAAGTTCGTGCTCGTCCGGCAGCGCCCAGGCGGGGAAGTACTTATCTACGGGGAAAACAAATCCAGTATAAGAGGGTTCATCATAAAAGAGCTTTTCAACCTTCACCCGGGCTTTACTTTCCTCAGGAATGAGGTCTTCAATTTGCTTGATGGCCGCTTCTTGGGTCTCGCCAAAAGTCATGCGCCGGTCGATATAAATCACGGCTTCATCTGGCACAGCATTGAGGCTGGGAGTCTGCACTTTCATATCCGAGACCGTGATCTTTCCATTCCCGAGGAACGGGTCATCGCCTAATTTCGGCTCGAGGTTCTTGATGCCTTCTATGACCGGCAGCAGCAAGTAAATGGCATTGATGCCCAATTGATTACTGGCAGCATGGGCACTCTTGCCCTTGGCAGTCACTTTGAGTTCGATACGGCCTTTGTGGCCCCGGTATACCTGCATCTTGGTGGGTTCGCCAATGACGACAAAATCCGGCCGTACTTTGGGATCGACTTCCACGAAAGTATTGGGGGCGATGCCATCGCACCACTCTTCCATGTTGCCGAAGTACCAGGCTGTCCAGCCATCCAGAAGCCCAAAATCACGTGCGGCCGCCATTCCGTATATCATGCCGGGTGTCGAGCCTTTCTCGTCGCAGGCGCCCCTGGCGAAAAGTACGCCATTTTCCACCTTACCCTCAAAAGGATCCCACTGCCATTCATGTGGGTCACCTACTCCGACGGTATCAATATGTGAATCGAAAACGATTACTTTCTTTCCGTTCCCAATACGCCCCATGATATTGCCCATCTTGTCAAAACGGACTTCATCGAATTGCAACTTGCGCATCTCGCCGGCTATACGTTCTCCCACATCTTTCAATTGCGAATTCATGCTGGGGATGGCACAAATTTCACGCAAAAAGTCAGTGATAACTTCGCGCTGGGTGTAAATCTTTTCCTGGACGGCCTGGATGGTTTCTGGATTGAACATAAAAGCTCTCCTATAGATTAGTCAGTGGGTATTTGGCTGGGTTGAGTGAGTATAATAAGGTTAATAATTGCCGAGCCGAATATCCTGAAAGAGGTAAATTATGACTATGTTATCATCATTAAAAGAGGGGGGCAATATCTTTAAGAAGCCTGAAGTTCGTTGGGGTGTGCTGGGAACAGCCCGCATTGCCAAGAACCGGGTTATTCCAGCAATCAACAATACCAAGCACAATAAGGTCATTGCGGTTGCCAGCCGCGACTTGAGCCGTGCGCTTGAATTTGCTACACCCTTGCAAATTACCAAAGCCTTTGGCGACTACGAAGATATGCTTTCTGACCCAGAAATTGATGCTATTTATATCCCCCTGCCCAATGACGATCACGCCCCCTGGGCAATCAAGGCCATGGAAGCCGGTAAACATGTGCTGGTGGAAAAACCTTTTGCGCTCAATGCCGATGAAGCTCAGCATATGGTCAGCGTCTCACTGGACAAGTCAGTCGTACTGATGGAAGCCTTCATGTACCGCTACAACTCGCGCTTTGATAAGTTCATTCAGATCGTGCGCTTTGGAGATATCGGTAAGATCCGGTTTATTGAATCCAGTTTCACCTTTAACCTCACCAACCCTGATGATTTTCGCTTGCATTCCGAACAGGGTGGCGGTGCTCTCTACGACCTGGGCTGTTATTGCGTCAATTTCCAGCGCCTGTTGGCCAATCGTGAACCATTGAAGGTGCAAGCCAGCATATACCAGGGAAATACCGATGTGGACTTGCAGATGAGTGGCAATATGGAGTTTGATGAAGCCATCCTCAGCCACTTTGATGTTGCTTTCAATGGCTTTCCGCAACAGTCTACCCGCGTGCTGGGTTCTGATGGCTTCCTTGAAATAGAGCAACCCTTCAATCCTTCTGGCAGCGGCAGTACTGCCAGGTTGACGAAAGAGGGTGAGACCAAAACCCTTACTTTCAAAGCCGAGAATGATTACGAGAAGATGATTAATCAATTCTATGAAGTGATTATCCGGCGGGCTATTCCGAAATTCCCTCTCTCCGATGCCATTAATAACCTGATTGCCATGCAGGCACTATTGGAATCTGCCCGCAACGGGGGTATGGTGGTAAAGTTATAAAATTACATTTTACGAGGTATAGATATGAGTGAAGGTTTTTCAGAACAAGACCCATCTCCAAAGCAGACATACCATCATTATGGGGAAAATGACCCCAAAGATTAAAGCCATTCGGGGTCTTCAATCGGACAATATTTTTTACCGGCGGTCTTGATAGCTGGGTTGGTTTTTTTGTTGCGAATTGCGGCTACATCGACTATTTCTGGGAAGGTCGTCTCTCTCCTAGGGGAACGACTTTTAGAAATTGTTGTCGGTTATGCTGTCGTCGCTAATGAGTTTTTTGCGACCCTGGTCATAGCTGTGGCATCCGTCCAGGGTTTGCTGCAATATCTGCGCACAAATTTCAGGCGCAAACCTCTAAACCACCAAATTAGCGATACAGAGTCCATTCGCCTGCAAATGGGTCATAAGCTCAGCTTGGCCTTGGAGTTTGCAGTTGCTGCCGATATTCTGCGATTGGCAATATCTCCTTCCACCTACGATCTGATTGTTCTTTTTGCCATTATCCTGTTACGGGTTTTGCTCAATTACTTTTTGGAGCACGACGGCCATACCATCCGAGAAAGCCGCTATGTTCAAGAGCTTGAAGACGCGGCAGGCCTCGGCTTGCCTTATAAGTCCTCTGAGGGAAACAATTTATAAAGATTACTTAAGGCTATCAACTTATTAATCTCATATGTAACCCGGCAGAAGATGTCGGGTTGTTTTATTTATTCCAACCTAACCGATTGTCATTACACATCATGCCCTCACCCTCTTGTTCAGGGGTTTAGCAAGCCTGCAGAACCTGGCATTTCCTTTGCCTGACGCAGTCTCTTCTGTCCACAGATTGTTACTTTAATTCCCATGATTATCATCATCAATTTAGAAGTAAATTGATGAAACCAGTGCGCTTTTTCTTTTCCTAAAGGTATTTTCCTGCAGCTGAATCAACGTGCCAGATGACATTGCCTTTGGCAAGTTGGATCCTTTGCACAGGGATATTCTTCAAGTCATTTTTGTCTGACAACGCCTTTTGCAGGGTCTCTGCTTTAGCGTCACCCACAACCAGGAACATCACATTTCTGGAGGTATTAAATACTAATGGTGTGAGCGTAACCCGGCTAGCTGGGCGGTTCTGATAAGTGGCATTAACCTGAATAACGGGGTATTTTTTCTCTCCGGGATTAAACATTCCAGGAAATAGCGAGGCTGTATGACCATCTTCCCCCATACCCATCAATGCGATATCAAAAATTGGCCAGGGGTGATCAGCCTCCGCAAACCCCGCTAGGACGTGAGTGTAATCTGAGGCCGCTTTTTGGGGGCTGAACTCCCCCCTAATACGGTGGATATATTCAGGATTGACAGGGATGTCTTTTAGAAGATTATCATATGCGTGTCTAAAGTTGCTTTCCGGATCCTCAGGAGGAACACAACGCTCATCGTCCCAGAAAAAATGGACTGAACTCCATGGGACTGAATTACGATATTGGTCTTGGGCAAGTGCTTTATAAACACCCGTGGGAGTAAATCCGCCTGATAGTGAAATATAGGCGTTTCCCCGAAGACAGCAGGCTTGAATCAGAAGATTGGCAATGTTCGCAGCCGCAGTACTGATGAGGTCCTCAATGTTTTTATGAATGCATACCATTTTTCCCATTGTGTTCTCTTTCTACTCCAAAACAAGCAACCCCGAACAGTGCGGTTTCTGGATTAGTGATCCAGGAAATGAAATTATGCCACACCTGCTCTTATCCTATCTGCATAATTATTTTTCTGTTTTCTGATGATGTTGCGTATATTTAAACTACCTCGCAGTAACTGTACGAATTCACCAGGGTGGAGCAGCATACAAAAATAGGGTCTTATAATTAAGTAAGGTCTCGTTAAGGAGTTGTATATGTCTGATTCGACCACAATCGTAATTTTTGGGGTCTCAGGGGATCTTGCTCAGCGCAAGTTGATTCCCGGATTATTTAATTTGTATCAAAAGAAAAGACTTAGAGGTAACTTTAGAATTGTGGGATTGGCAGGTCGTCCGTGGACCGATGCAGATCTGCGCGAAGCTGCAAAGAAATCTGTTGCGGAATTTGGCGAGTATAAGATCGAGGATCGAAACTGCGACGGGTTTATAGCCAAGTTGTTTTACATATCCGGGAATTTCCACGATGAACAATCTTATCAATTGCTATCAAGCAAGCTTGATTCACTGGAACAAGGCAAAGCAAATCGTCTGTATTATCTTGCGACCCCTCCCGACTTTTTTATCGATATTATAAATAACCTCGGTAAAGCGAATCTGGTTGACGAGTCAGATGGCTGGAGGAGGGTGGTTATTGAAAAGCCTTTTGGAACTGATTATCTTACAGCAAAGAAACTCAATGACGAAATTCATTTAGTTCTTCATGAAGAACAAATCTACCGGATAGACCATTACCTAGGAAAAGAAACAGTCCAGAATATTTTAGTAGCCCGGTTTGCAAACACAATCTTTGAACCTGTTTGGAATCGCAATTATATTGACAATGTGCAAATAACGGTTGCGGAAGAAGTTGGCTTGGAGCGTCGCGCGAAAAATTACGATAAGGTTGGCGTTCTTCGGGATATGTTTCAAAATCATCTCCTTCAATTACTGTCTTTGATTGCGATGGAGCCTACGGCTTCATATCAACCCAATGATCTGAGGGACGAAAAAGTAAAGGTCATTAAATCCATCAGGAGAATTCCTGTAGAAAATGTAAAAAAGGAAGCAGTAAAAGGGCAGTATCGTGGCTATTCAGAAGAAGAAGGGGTTTCTCCTGGAACGCGAACCCCGACCTATGCAGCGGTTCGATTTTATATTGACAATTGGCGGTGGCAGGGGGTGCCATTTTATCTTCGTTCAGGCAAAAAGATGGCTGAAAAAGTAAGTGAGATTGCCATTCAGTTCAAAAGACCTCCCCATCTTATGTTCCCGTTACCTAAAGAGTATGAATTCACATCCAATCGACTAACTTTCTGTCTTCAACCTGATGAAGGGATTCATTTAAAATTTGAAACGAAGGTTCCTGACACAATTGCAGAAACCAGATCTGTCGACCTTCAATATCATTATCGAGATGTATTTGGTGAAAATTCAATTCCAGAAGCTTACGAAAGGCTGTTGTTGGATGCGGTTAATGGAGATACATCTTTATTTAACCGTGGTGATCAAAGTGAATTGGCGTGGGAATTGATTGACCCTATACTTCAAGCATGGGAAGATCCGCATGGACCGCCGTTGGCAATTTACGAGCAAGGAAGCTGGGGTCCAATTGAAGCGGACGCCATGCTAGCGGTTAATTCTCATAAATGGCAGCGCGGTTGTGGAAAAGATTGATATTCTTCCAGCGCTTGTTTCAAGTAATTTGCTTAATTATTTTCCTGGAGCACGACAACCAGACAAAAAAACCGCCTCGTATGAGGCGGTTTTGGTTTGTTTTGTGAATTATGGGTTAGGCGTGCTGGTGCGAGTGGCTGTGGCCGTTGGAACGGGGGTCACCAATCTCACCGGAACCTTGAGCAGTTGGTCTACCTGAAGTGAAGTGTCTGCTGTGATAGTGGCAAAACCCTGGCTCACCAGGTATTTATTAGTCTCAGCAACAATTCGGTCGATAGTGGAAAGATAGAAGTCTGCAATCGATTTGAGACTGGCACCGGGTTCCACGCGCACATCAATGACCGTGCCAGGGCGAATATCGGTAGGCAACGGTGTTTCAGTGGGCAACTTGGAGCCAGGTGGCGGAATTTTGACAGTCTGACCAATACGCACGACACAATCGGTCAGGCCATTTACCTGATAGAAGAGCTGCAAAGTGGTCTTGAACTGCTCAACCAGGTCGTAGCAGGAGGTAAATTCAGGCGGAATGACGTAATCGAAGGGTTCGCTGGGCGTTGGGGTCAGTGTGATGGTTGGTGTTTCTGTGGCGGTTGCCGTGCGAGTGGGTGCAATGGTTGGCGTTACTGGAGTGGCCGTAGGTGTTGAGGTTGCAGTTGCGGTCTTGGTAGCTAAGATCGGCAAGGCACCGCCGCCAAGCTTACCGAAGGCCCAAAGGCCAACCAGGACCAGACCAGCAAGAATCAATAGACCGATAAGGACGAATAAAAACGTCCGCCCCGATTGGCGTTTCTTGCGGTATGAGGAAAGCAAGCTGCTTGATTTTTTCTTGGCCATAAATCACAATCCTTTCGAGATCGGCACAGTTTTCTTATGATTGCATATTACACGCGCTATCAGCATTTTGTCAAGTATATCACGGGCTAAAAATGTGTTTCCTGCCTATGGGATTGGTTTTATTGATCAGCTCTTTGGAGGTTGTTTACATGAACTTTGGGCAATTAAATCTGGATGAGATCGACCGGTTTGACAGTAATTACCTTTTGCAGGTCAGTCAGTGGCAGTTCGATCTGCAAGCCGATCTTTCCAGCACTGAAAGTGATTGTGTCGCAAAGCAGAGCGGTTTCGTCGATAAAAGTTGGGAACGCTTTGCGCATGCCAATGGGGGAGCAACCGCCGTGAATGTAACCAGTAAGCGGCAGAAGGTCTTTGGATTTGATCATTTCGATTGATTTTTCCCCGGCTGCAAGGGCAGCTTTTTTGAGGTCAAGCCCGGCAGCCACTGGAAGCATGAAAACATAATTCTTGCCCAATCTGCCAACTGTCACGAGTGTTTTATACACGGTCAGCGGATCCTTACCCAGCAACCTGGCAACTTCCTCACCGTTGGTAGCCTCACCTGATGCATACTCAAAATGCGTATAGGCGATTCCGGCGGTTTCCAGGATGCGCATCACTATGGTCTTTTCGAGTGTCATTGCGCTTACTTTTCTGGCAAGATGCCAGCACCCTTCTCGTTATTTTGCCTTCTTTATTGGCGCAGTTTTCTTTGGTTTCATGCCCACGCAGGTCCTTGCATGATGTTCCATCACATATTTTTGCAAGTACTGGCCGGTATAGCTCCTGGGGTTGGAGCAGATTTCTTCAGGCGTGCCTTCAGCAACCAATTCCCCTCCGCGGTTGCCGCCGTCGGGGCCAAGGTCAATCACCCAGTCAGCAACCTTGATAATATCCAGGTTGTGTTCAATGATCAGAACTGTGTTACCGGAGTCCACCAGCGACTGCAGCACCTCGATCAGCTTGTGCACATCAGCAGCATGCAAACCAACAGAAGGCTCATCCAGCACGTAAATTGTTTTGCCAGTGGCCCGCCTGGCCAGTTCCTTGGAAAGCTTGACCCGCTGGGCTTCACCGCCGGAGAGCGTGGTACCTGGCTGTCCGAGTTTGATATAACCCAAACCGACTTCCAGAAGAGTCTGCAATTTGCGTTGGATGCTTGGAAATGCGGCAAAGAACTCCAGAGCTTGCTCTACGGTCATCGCCAGGATTTCCGCAATATTCATGCCCTTGTAGCGTACCTGCAATGTTTCATGGTTATAGCGGCTGCCGTGGCAAACCTCGCAGGGCACGTAGACATCAGGCAAAAACTGCATTTCAATGCGCAGTTCACCCTGCCCCTGACAGGACTCGCAACGACCGCCCTTGACATTAAACGAGAAGCGCCCTTTGGTGTAACCGCGAATTTTGGATTCCGGTAAATTGGTAAACAGATCGCGGATATCGTCGAAGAGTCCGGTATAAGTGGCTGGATTTGAACGCGGCGTGCGCCCGATGGGTGACTGGTCAATATTGATGATCTTGTCGAGATACTCCACGCCCTCGATGCGCTCAACTTTGCCTGAGGAGGTGTGCGCATTCATCAGTTGCCTGGCAAGGCTGCCGTAAAGAATGTCTACCAGCAGGGTGGACTTACCTGAACCGGAAACGCCGGTGATGCAGACTAATTTGCCAAGAGGGATGTCCACGGTCAGATTTTTCAGGTTGTTTTCTTCCGCGTTGACAATCCGCAGGAAGTGGCCATTGCCTTGGCGGCGCTGCTCTGGAATAGGAACGAATTTTCTTCCAGACAGATAAGCCCCGGTAATAGAATTTGGGTTGGCTTCAATATCGGCTGGGGTGCCTTCAGCCACCAGCTCGCCTCCGTGTTCGCCAGCCCCTGGCCCCAGGTCCACTACCCAATCCGCGGAACGGATGGTTTCGTCGTCATGCTCAACCACCAGAACGGTATTGCCCAGGTCACGCAAACCTCTCAAAGTAGCCAATAATTTGTTGTTGTCGCGCGGGTGCAAGCCGATGGATGGCTCATCCAGCACGTAAAGCACGCCCATCAGCTTGGAACCGACCTGGGTGGCCAGGCGGATGCGTTGGGCTTCGCCGCCTGAAAGGGTGGCCGCGGAACGGTCGAGCGTCAAATAGTCCAGGCCGACGTCCACTAGGAATCCCAGGCGGGCGTTAATTTCGCGCAGTATGCGTTCAGCGACCAAACGATCGCGGTTTACCAGCGGGCTATCTTCAGATGCCAGCTCTTCAACCCAATCATGGGTCTTTTGAATCGGCCAGGAGGTTACCTGGATTATGTTGGAATCAGTAACAGTGACCCCTAAGGCTTCCTTGCGCAGGCGTTTGCCGTGACACTCCGGGCAGGGGGTTTCTTTCATAAATTCATTGATGCGGGCGCGAATCCACTCGGAATGAGTCTCCCGCCAGCGCCGTTCAAGATTGCCGATGACGCCTTCAAAAGCCGTGTTAAACGTGCTCTTGCGGCCGCTGCGGCCGATGTAATCCACTGGGATCTCTTTGCCTTTGGTTCCATAAAGCAGAAGATCCATCTGCTCATCAGTGAGTTTGCTCACCGGTTCGCTCAAGCTGAAACCGCTATAGTTGGCCAAGGCGCTTACCGTTTGCCAGTAATAACCGCCTTCTTCCCGGGGCCCATTCCACTCCAGAACCGCAATAGCTCCCTTGTTGAGGCTTATTGATGGATTCGGGATGAGTAATTCGGGGTCAATCTTGAGTTGGCTGCCAAGACCCTGGCAGGTTGGGCAAGCGCCATGCGGTGTATTGAACGAGAAAGAGCGTGGTTCAATTTCCAGTAGCAGCGACCCGTGTTCCGGGCACGCCAGGTTTTCTGAAAATGGGGTATCGACTGGGGGGTCCAGGCTGATATTCTGGATGGTCAGGTAGCCATCGCCAAATTTTAGGGCAGTTTCCACTGAATCTGTCAAACGCGAGATAAAAGCCGTCCGGTCAGTCTCTTTTTCCTCGTGGTGGATAACGAGTCGATCAACAACGGCTTCAATGGTGTGCTTTTCATAGCGTTCGAGCTCGATTTTGTCATCCAGGTTGTAGATCAAACCATCAATACGCACGCGGGTGAAACCTGATTTTCCGATGTCCTCCAGCACAGCCTGGTAGGTGCCTTTGCGGTCTCTCACTACAGGTGCCAAAAGTATCAGGCGCGAAGCTTCCGGCATGGCCAGAAGGATGTTGACGATTTCTTCCGCGCTCTGTTTGTGCAACGCCCGGCCGCAGACTGGACAGTGCGGAATGCCCACGCGTGCAAAAAGCAAGCGCAGGTAATCGTATATTTCTGTGACCGTTCCAACGGTTGAACGTGGATTATGCGAAGTGGCCTTCTGGTCGATTGAGACGGCTGGCGAGAGACCTTCGATCGAATCCACATCTGGTTTGTTCATTTGCCCTAGGAACATGCGTGCGTAGGACGAAAGTGATTCGACGTAGCGGCGCTGCCCCTCAGCAAAAATCGTGTCAAAGGCCAGGGAACTCTTGCCCGAGCCCGATAGGCCGGTCAACACCACAAACTTGTCCCTGGGAATTTCCACCGTAATGTTCTTCAGGTTGTGCTCGCGAGCACCTACCACGCGTAAATTATCTCTGCTCATGAAAGTCTCCAACCTATAATTATATCGAAACTGAACCGCCTTGTTCCAGCGGTATCAAGTTGATGCATGTGAATGAAAGGATCTGACGGATCGGGTTTAGATTATATGTTCTATTATAATCTGTTTTTGGGATTTGCAAATAGAAATACCAACGTCTCTTTTGAGGAATAGTTAATCCTCTCTGCAACAATACCGTCCACTTTTCCAACGTCACTTGATGTGACTGATAAAAATGAATAAATGACGTAATTAATAAGATATAATTTAGAAATGGAATTACAAGACTACATTTATAAGACGTAACTCACAATATACTACTTCTGAGGAAGAGGTTGAAATGATACCGAGAGAAACTTATATTTCCAAAATCCGTCCTTTCATCAATACGGATTTAATCAAAGTACTGACAGGTATCAGGCGTTCAGGAAAGTCAGCCATGCTTGAGCTAGTTAAAGAAGAAGTCCTTAAAATGGGTGTCTCCCCGGATCAATTTATTTGTATAAACTTTGAGGATCTGTCAAACAGCAGACTCCTGAACCCGCAGGTGTTTCACGAGGAAATCCTCCGTCAGAGCCAAACCGATAGTCGAAAGAAATATTTATTCCTTGATGAAATCCAGGAACTACCCGGTTGGGAAAAACCAGTCAATTCCTTGCGCGTAAACTCAAATTGCGATATTTACCTTACTGGGTCCAATGCCACACTATTATCCGGCGAGTTGGCTACATTCCTGGCTGGTCGATATGTAGAAATTAATGTATTTCCTTTTTCATTCAAAGAATTCCTGTTCTCGTATCGACAGCAAAAACCTGAAACTTCAGCTGCAGATGGTTTTCTGCAATACTTGAAATTAGGAGGATTTCCTTTTCTTGATAAGTTGGGCTTTAACGAGACGGCTTCGCAACAGTATCTGAGAGACGTTTTTAATTCTGTCGTCCTAAAAGACATCGTCAAGCGAAATAATATCCGTGATGTTGACATGCTGGAGCGTTTGATTGGATACGTCCTCGCAAACATTGGTCAACCTTTTTCAGCAACAAGTATTTCGAAGTTCTTTCTGAACGAAAGGCGAAAGATAGCGCCAGAGACAATTCTTAATTATCTAAGAGCCTGTTCTGATGCCTATTTATTTCATCCAATTCCCCAGAAAGATCTTGTCGGCAAGCAAATACTCTCCATAAATGAAAAATATTATGTTGCTGATCACGGTTTACGGCAAGCTGTTTACCTACTTGGAAGCCAGGACATAAATTTGGTTCTGGAAAATATGGTTTGCATTGAAATGCTTCGAAGAGGTTACAAAGTGACTTCAGGTCGCTCTTACGGACAAGAAGTGGACTTCGTTTGCGAGAGTAATGAAAATCGCCTTTACATCCAAGTCTCTTACCTTCTAAGCGAAAAACAAACCATTCAAAGGGAATTCGGTGTCCTGCAAAAGATAAGGGACAACTTCCCAAAATATGTGCTCTCTCTTGATGAATTTGATTTGAGCAGGGAAGGTATCACGCATCAGAACATCCGTGATTTCTTGATGGGAGATGCCTGATTGTTAAGGCGTGTAAATTATTCGTAACCCGGGTTACTTTTTTGCATTTTTGTAAGCCACGCACTGGCAAAAAAGCCCAAAATCATGGGCATCCAGAATGAAACGAGGCGGTAACCGATGATAACCACTGCGCTGACCTCGCCTGGTACGCCCAGGCTTTTGAAGATGGCAGCCATGGAAGCCTCAATGACCCCAATCCCACCGGGAAAGAGGAAGGCAATCTTGGCAATCAGGTAGGGAATGCCATAGCCGGCGAAAAGCACTCCGGGGTCGATATGGTACCCAGCCGCAACAAAAAAGAAGTACAGGCACAACATATCGAAGAAGATGTAGAGCACGGCGCCGAGCAGCGGTTTTTTCCAGCGGCCTTTGCCAAGTGCTTTCCAGGTGTCGATGAAGTTGCTGACCAAATCTTGGGTTTTTTCGGGATCGTACGGCCTTTTCTTAAGTCGGGACCAGTACCACAGCACCCAGTTGGCCACGGCAAAGGCCGCCTTCGGAAAGTACAAAGCCAGTAAACCGCTGAAAGAAAAGAATGCCAGGATGAACAGGAATACGATGTATTGAATCAGGGTTGTCAGCGCTAGTTTCTTCATCATGAAAAGCACGATGATGCCGATGATGGCCACAGATTCGATCACGCCGTTCAGCAAGATGGATGGCAGAACCCCAGCCATCGTAGCCGTGGAACGGTCAGCGCCACTCTTACGCATAAACCCGAAAGTTGTAGCTGAAGCACCTACCCAACCGCCTGCCACTAAACCAATACTGGCCGAAGCCAAAGCGATTAAAGCCCCTTTTAATACGGCCAGAATTCTGTTGTTGATGGCCATGATGGAAGCTAATGTGTATCCGTAACCAACATAAGAGCCCGCTTCTGCCAGGATGGCCAGCACCACTGCCCACCAGGTCATACTCTCGACAAGACTCCAGGCGTTCTGGAGATTGCCAATGCGTGGCAGCAAGACGTTTACCGCTAGCCCCAACACTACTAGTATGAGCAAATAACGCCATACTTTCTTTTTGCTTTTAGGGGTAGGGTTTTCTAACGCTTCCATCTGTTTGCGAGGTTTGATCAATAGTTGAAAAGGTCGGCTGATGTCCATAGTTAGTATACCTTCATTAGAAAATGCAGGAAGCATGCCAGTACAAACTAAGATGCTAATTTTCCGGAAATCGAAATACTATTTTTCCGATGCTCTCATATTAAATGATGATTGGAAATCGGGTTTCCTTTACCAAAGATAGCTGGCATCTCAGGTAGAATTATTAGAAATATCCCCGGAGGTATCATGGATCACCAGAAAGCCGCAGTTCACAACCAATCAAAGACACTAACCCCAAAAACTCGCGTAGCATTTGGATTTGCCGCTTTAGGCATGGCGGTCATAGGCGGAGTTTATACTGCCATGCTCACCAAGTTCTTCCAGGATAATATGGGCTTGGATAAAAAATGGATTGGTATTGCCATGATCATCTACGCCATCTGGAACGCGCTCAACGATCCCATCTTTGGAGAAATCACCGACCGAACCAAACACCGCCTTGGTCGCCGAGTGCCCTATTTGCGTTATACAGCCCCATTTTTTGCAATTACCTTTGCCGCAATCTGGCTTTGCCCTGAACATGCCGGTCAACTCCTCAAATTTACCTGGATGCTGATTACCATGCTGGCCTATGACACCTGTTACACCATTGTCGGGCTCGTCCACGGCACCTTTATCCCCGAACTTTCTGAATCTGATGTGGAACGTGGGAAGCTCTCAATTGTGTCTTCCTTATTCGGTTTGCTTGGGACCTTGTTGGCTTTTGTGATTCCGGAACTTGTTCGTCCCGGTGGAACAGGCGATAACGTCTCGCTAACGCCTTTCCGCGTTGCCATGCTGATTATTGGCATCGTGTCTTCGGGTTTTATCTTCTATTCAAGTTTTGTCCTCAAGGAGCGTAAGGAATTCAGCATGGTGGATAACCCCATCCCCTGGTGGAGAGCCATCAAGAGTACCATCATTAATAAGTCATTCCTAGTTTATGTTATTACCAGCTTTATGTGCACCTTCATGTTTGCGGTGGCCATGGGAGCCATTTTCTACCTGTCGGATTACGTTTACCAGAGTCCTTATGGGGTCTTTCCACTCCTGGGCGCACTGTTTATTCCTTTGACCATTGGCGTGCCGCTGGTTGCTATCCCGCTCAAACGTTGGGAAGCCTCCAAAGTTTGGACCGTATATCTACTGATCTGTGCCGTCGGCTTTTCTTTGGTCTATTTCCTGCCCGTTGCACTGATTCCGGTCGCCATCGCCATCGCTGGTTTCGGCTATTCCGGTAACCAGGTAGTCAACTACATTGTGCTCAGCCAGGTTGTGGACGAGGATGAGATTAAGACCGGTGTACGGCGGGAAGGGTCTTACCTCGGCGCTAACGCTCTGGTGACCAAACCTGCCCAGTCAGTGGCCATCTATATCACTGCTCTTATCCTGGCTGAAACCGCCTTTGTAACCACTCAGGCCAATGGCGGTGTGCCATTCCTAAATCAACCCGAAAGCGCACAGATGGGCATCCGAGCTTTGGTTGGCCTAATTCCTGGAATCACATTGCTCTTGGGAGCTATCGCCCTCATTTGGTTCCCTATCAAGGGAAAAAGGCTCACGGACCAGCAGCAGACCATCCTGGACATGCATGCCAGGAAGGAAGCTCAACTCGCCAGCATGCAGCAAAAATCCTCTGAAGCGGAACTCGCCGAATGAAGTCTTATCGTGAAGAGCTTTTAGTCAATTACCCCAGTCGCAGGGGATTTATTAACATTACCTCGGATGTGCGTAAGGTTTTGCGCCAAAGCGGCATCAAGGAAGGGCTGCTGCTGGTCAATGCCATGCATATCACGGCTTCAGTGTTCATCAATGATGACGAATCTGGTTTGCATGCTGACTATGATAAGTGGCTGGAGACCCTGGCCCCCCATGCACCTGTCAGCCAGTATCGCCACAATGACAGTGGTGAAGACAATGCGGACGCACACATGAAGCGCCAGATTATGGGGAGGGAGGTCGTGGTGGCGGTGACAGATGGCGAGCTTGATTTTGGTCCTTGGGAGCAGATTTTTTACGGTGAATTTGATGGCCGACGGCCAAAACGGATTCTCATCAAGGTCATTGGCGAATAGCTTGTATAGGGCTCAAAATCGGCCAAAAGCGCTTTGCTTTACAATTGAAATGCTGATTTGAACTGAATTAGTCACTCACCAATACCTGAAATGAAAGAGGAAACATGACTACTGAAAAAGAGAAATGGATGAAAACCTCCGTTGCATTACCCGAACTTCCCTGGGCAAAAGATGCCCTGGCCCCGGTGATTTCTGCCAATACAATTGATTTTCACTACGGCAAACACCATAAAGCCTATGTTGATAAGACCCTTGAACTGATCAAAGGCACTGAATACGAGCACATGACCGTTGAAGAAATTGGCAAGGCCACTTTTGGTAAACCTGAGAAAAAAGTGCTCTTTAACAATGCCATGCAAATCTGGAACCACAATTACTATTGGAAATGCCTTGCCCCCGCTGGAAAGGTTAAACCCTCCGAAAGATTGACCAAACGCATTGAAAAAGACTTTGGTTCATGGGAAGAATTCCGCAAGCAACTCGTCCAGGCTGGCATGACCCAATTTGGGTCCGGTTGGGCTTGGGTGGTACTGGATAATGGTAAACTCTCAGTCTTCAAAACCCCTAACGCTGAAGACGCTTGGAACAATTCACACCAACCCGTTCTAACTCTGGACGTTTGGGAGCACGCTTACTATCTGGATTATCAGAACAAGCGCCAGGCTTACCTTGAGGCAGTCATCGACAATTTAGTCAACTGGGATTACATGGAAGCCCAGATTTTCGCCTAAAAAGAAGTCGAAATTAGTATAAGAGGAGCAGAAACTCCTCTTTTTTTTGTCTATGTATTTAAAAATTCAACTTGCTACGCTGCAAAGCAGAAGGGCGTTGAAAATAGTGGCTACTTAGTACCTTCTCCCTTGATGAAGGCTTCTGTTTTTTCGTGGCAAATATCATCCTTGTATTGCACCGGAGGCGTCTTCATAAAGTAAGAAGCAGGCTCGAGCAATGGGCCGCCGATGCCGCGGTCAAGCGCCAGTTTTAGGCAGCGGATGGCATCAATGACGACGCCGGCAGAATTGGGAGAGTCCCATACTTCCATCTTCACTTCCATATTCAACGGCACATCACCAAAGGTGGTACCTTCCATTTTGATATAGCAGAATTTACGGTCCTTCAGCCAGGGCACGTAATCGCTTGGACCGACGTGGATATCTTCCTCATTCATCTTGTAGGGCAGCATGCTGGTAACGGCGCCGGTCTTGCTGATTTTCTTCGATTCCAGGCGCTCACGCTCCAGCATGTTCATGAAATCCGTATTGCCGCCAAAATTGAGCTGGTAGGTGTGGTCAAGCCTTACACCACGGTCCACGAAGAGGCTGGTGAGTACACGGTGCGTAATCGTGGCACCGACCTGGCTTTTGATGTCATCGCCGATGATGGGTAATCCGGCTTCTTCGAAGCGCTTGCCCCAGTACTCTGAGCTGGCGATAAAAACGGGGATGCAGTTGATTACACCCACGCCGGCCTTCAGGGCTTGTTCCATGTACCACTTGGTGGCCATTTCAGAGCCCACTGGCAGGTAGTTTATGAGTAAGTCTGCCTTGGTTTCCTTGAGGATGCCGACGATGTCATCGGTTGGTCCAGGCGCTTTTTTGAGGATGGTGGAAAGGTACTTGCCAAGACCATCGTGCGTCATGCCGCGGTGAACTTTGACGCCGATTTTTGGCACCTGGCAAAATTTGTAAGTGTTATTCGGGAACGCATAAATCGCTTCAGAGAGGTCCAGGCCCACCTTGGTATCCACCACGTCAAAGGCTGCCACAACTTCGATATCGCGGATACGGTAACCGCCCAGGTTTACATGCATCAAACCAGGAACACGGTCGTCGTCCTTGGCATCCTTATAGTAGTACAGACCTTGGATGAGGGAAGAGGCGCAGTTTCCTACGCCAACGATTGCAATCCTGATTTTGTTGTCTTTTGCCATTTTCTCTCCTTGGAATTTCAGTGTCACAAACTTCAGAATAATAACACCCCACAAGCAATTTTAAGGTAAACCTCAAGCAATTAGGTGTTGATTCCCAAGTGTGTCAAAACCACCCAAAAAAGGTGACATTTCACAGCTATTTAAGCAGAATGTTGAACAGGGTAGATTGCCCGCTGGCTCAGCTGTTATCTTTTGGGTCAAGGGCGGCGTTCAAGCCATCCCCAAGAAAACTCCAAGCCAAACCAAAGAGCAGGATTGCCAGCGAGATAGGTACAAAAATCCACCAGAAGGTAAAAACTCCCTTATAGGCAAACAGATAATCACGTCCCATTAGAAGCATGGCTGCCCAAGGTGAACCTTTGCCAACGCCAAGATAAGTAAGCGCTGATTGCAGGACTGCCAGTGCCCCAATATCTTTTGCAGCCATAGAAATGAGCGGGTGGAGGGCATTAGGGATAATGTGCCTGAAAATAATGCGCCAATTTTTCGCTCCAGATGATTTGGCAGCTAGGATGTACTCATTTTGCAATACTTTTCTTACGGAGCTGTTCATCACCCGGGCATAGGGCATCCAGAGGAACAATGCAAATGAGAGCGAAATGGGGTCTATCCCCAGCAGAAATTTCGGTAGCTGAGGTAAGCTCTGAAAATTAAAAGTCATAATACGTGCCATTTCGAGATTTTCTGCTCCAAGTGCTTTTAGCAGAAAGGAATTGTAGCCATTGTAGAACAACACCGTGACGACGATAATCGGAAATGCAAGCAGTGTATCGGTGAACCAAAGTAGAACACGACCAAAAAACCCTTGATAATAAGCGCTCAGGGTTCCAACCAATGCTCCTATAAGAAATATGACTGCCGTAACGGATATGCCAAAGGTAAGGGCATCTCTGGCACCCCACACCAAGGTGTGGAAGACATCAGCCCCGTTATGCAAAGTGCCTAAAGGTGCATTTGGGTTTGGAGCCTTGGGAAGGCTTAGCCTGGAAACAGGATAGTACTTGAATGCGCTGGAGTTATTGTTTGGGTCGGCTGGTGAAAGTAATGGCGCGGCAATAGCCATCAGAACGAAAATAGTAATTAAGCCTAAGGCGAACCAATTCTGCCATGAAGAAAAGAATTTACGCTGTCTGCTCATCTAATTTCTGCTACTCCGGCGCGTCTGTCAAAGATATAGAGCAGGATGTCCAAAATAAACATCAACATAAGCACTAACAGGATGCTCATGACAGCAAATCCCATAATGACTGGCGAGTCAGGTCCGTCTCTGATCGTTTTAAGTGCGAGAAATGAGAGACCTGGATAATGGAAAATTTCTTCAACAATGTAAGTATTGGTTAAAAGCATCGCGACCGAGAGCATAGAATTTGAAAGCAGGATCGGGGTAACGTTACTGGTCGCGTATTGCCACCGTAATTTCCATTCCGAAATTCCCATTCCTCGGGCCATCGTGATGTAATCCTTTTTAAGCTCATCCAGCAGACCGGTCCGTGTCAGTCTTGCCAGGATGGCCCACTGGGGTAAAGCCAGCGTGATAGCCGGCAGTACCAGGTGTTTGAGGGCATCCCAACTCACATCGGGTCTTCCGTTCAGTAGCCCATCAATCGTGATGAGGCCTGTGAAAAGCCTGAAATTTGCTGAATTTACCACGACCAGGTTGGTACTGCTCAGCCTGTCCGGAGCGAACCAGCGTAGATTGATGCAGAAGAAGACGATTAATAGAATGGCCAGAATCAGTGTGGGTATCGACGTTGCCACAGACGCCCAAAATCTTAATATTAAATCTTGAAAACTATTCTTGTGCGCAGCCGCGATAAGCCCGCTAAGCAAGCCAAGAGGCAGAAAAAGTAGACCGGAATACAACGCCAGTTCGATGGTAGGCGGCAAGCGGTTAGTAATTGCCTGAATCACGTCAACCCTCAGGGAAGGACTGTAACCCCAATTACCGTGCAAAAAATTATTCAGCCAAATGAAATATTGCACGAAGTAAGGCGCATCCAGATGATAATCTTTGATGGATCTATTCAACAGCACCTCGATCTGTCGGGGTGTCAATCGCGACGTATTGGCAGGGAGGTAAAGGCTGGCTCTTTCAAGAGGTGTTGTGCTGGCAACGATAAACCCGTAGATGATGGCGGTGATCAAGAGAAATGAAAGAGTGTAGAGTATCGTCTTTCTCAGCAAGAAAGTCAGTGGTTTTTCCATCTTTACTTCTTTAGTCTCTATCCATGATTAACCAATTAAATTATACTCTCCGGGTAATGACTCACACTCAAGAGCACCACTCAGTTCAACACAGCAACAAAGTTAAGATTGCAGGCGAGCAAAAGGCTGAAATCAGGCCTTGGTACGGATGACCACCTCAAAGCGCCAATATTTGGATGCTTCCTTATATGCAGATCTAAAAATTAGCCCAAGTGTTCTACAATCCTTCCCTTTTCCATAGGCTTAAACTATAATAGAGGCATGCAATTTGACCTGCACGCCCCATATCAACCTACTGGTGACCAACCGGGAGCGATCAAAGAACTGATTGAAGGAATCCAAAAGGGCTACCGCAATCAGGTATTGCTGGGTGCCACCGGAACGGGGAAAACCTTTACGGTAGCCAATATCATCCAGGAGTTGCAGATACCAACCCTGGTAATGACCCACAACAAAACCCTGGCAGCTCAACTCTATGCCGAATTCAAGGAGTTCTTCCCAAACAATGCCGTGGAGTACTTTGTTTCCTACTACGACTACTATCAGCCGGAAGCCTACGTACCCAGGCGCGACCTTTACATCGAAAAAGAAACCGACATTAACGAAGATATCGACCGCCTGCGTTTGGCAGCCACTACCAGCCTGCTCTCGCGCCAGGATGTCATCATCGTGGCCTCGGTTTCTGCCATCTACGGCTTGGGCGACCCGACGGTTTACAACCAGAGCGTCATTCACCTGAAGACGGGGCAGATTTCCCGCCGCAACGCCTTGTTGCGTCAACTGGTGGATATCCAATACCAGCGCAACGACATGGAAACCAAACCAGGCATCTTCCGCGTGCGCGGGGACACCCTGGAAGTGCTGCCGGCTTACAGCGACAGGGATTCGATCCGCATGAGTTTCTTCGGTGATGAAATCGAGTCCATCACCCGCCTTGACCGCATTAGCGGGGAAATCATTGAACGCCTCGAGCATGTGGATATCTTCCCTGCCAAGCACTACGTGACCGATGAGAGCCGGATGGAAAAAACCCTGTTCGACATTGAACTGGAACTTGAAAGCCGCCTTGCTCACTTTAAGAATAAGGGCCAGTTATTGGAAGCCCAACGCCTGGAACAGCGCACCCGTTACGACCTGGAAATGCTGCGTGAAGTGGGCACTTGTGCTGGCATCGAAAATTACTCCAGGCTCATCGACCAGCGAGCGCCGGGGTCTGCCCCTTGGACTCTATTGGATTTCATGCCCAGCCGCTACCTGATGGTGTTGGACGAATCCCACATGATGATTCCGCAACTGCGTGGCATGTATAACGGAGATCGCTCCCGCAAGGAGACCCTTGTGGACTATGGCTTCCGCCTGCCTTCCGCTCTGGATAACCGGCCGCTCAAGTTCGCTGAATTTGAGAAGATGATGGGCATCACCCTCTATACCAGCGCTACCCCCGGACCTTACGAGATGGAAAAGGCCGACCAGGTGGTGGAGCAGATTATCCGCCCAACCGGCCTGGTGGATCCTCAAATCAGTGTGCGGCCGACGGCTGGTCAGATTGACGACCTGATTAACGAACTGCGCAAACGCATTGCCCGCGGGGAACGCGCGCTCATCACCACCCTCACCAAGCACATGGCCGAAGATATGGCTGATTACCTGAAAGAAGCCAACTTCAAGGTGCATTATTTGCACTCTGAAATTCTAAACATGGAACGCATCAGCATCTTGCGGGACTTGCGCACCGGGGTTTACGACATTATCGTCGGCATCAACCTTTTACGTGAAGGACTGGACCTACCTGAGGTTTCTTTGGTGGCTATTATGGACGCGGATAAGGAAGGTTTTTTGCGCTCCGGTACCGCCCTCATCCAGACTTTTGGACGCGCGGCGCGCCACGTGAACGGGGAAGTCATCCTATACGCCGACAAAATGACCGATTCCATGAAGCGCGCTATCGACGAAACCAATCGGCGCCGTGCCAAGCAGGAGGCTCACAACATAGCCAATCACATTTCCCCTGTCAGCATCAGCAAGGCCGTGCATGACCTTACCGACCGCATCGGCGGCCTGGAAACGGGAGATGGAAAGCACAAACATCTTTCAGCCCAGGAACTGGCAGCTGAGATGGATAAGCGCGAATTGACAAAACTGATCTCCGAGATGGAAAACCAGATGAAAGCGGCCGCCAAAGAATTGGAGTTTGAGCGCGCGGCCATGCTGCGAGACCAGGTCTATGAACTGAAAGCTATCCTGGCGGAAGATTCTGGCTTGCCGCCCTGGAAGCAGCAGGAAGTGCTTGCCCGCAGGATAGATTAGTTACTGCTTGAGGGAATTGAGTGCCAGTAGATCAGAGCTTTGCGGAAGATTTCTTTTCCACTTTCAAAAGTGATCATATTTTCAGCCCTCGCCAGCGCCACGAACTGGGCTGCTGAGATTTCGGATTGCTGCGCAACCAGGTTCTTGGCTTCCTCCGCGTCACAATGGCCGCAAAAATAAACCACATCCTTGCTAACCCGATCTTTGGGCGAATAATTAATCGTTTCCCGGAAGCCATTGTCCAGCGAAACTTTCAAGCCGCTTTCTTCATAGACCTCACGTAGGGCCGTGTCGGCCTCGGTTTCATGGGCTTTGACGTGCCCCTTGGGAAAATCCCAATGCCCCACCCGATGTTTGAGCAGCAGCACCTTGAGCCCATCTGGAAATTGGCAAAAAATGACGGCACCACAAGATTTTTCGTGTTTGATTTTTGGTTCAAGGGTCATGGTTTGGGTTTCAGTGTTGGGCTCGGAATTTTATTTGGTTTACCAATGTTCGATTGAAAACCAGTTAAATTCACCTGACGCAGGGGACCAGCTAACTTTCACTTCGCTCACCCTGGACCCGCCTGGCCCGCTTTTCAAATCAGTAAGCAGACTTTCCAGCGCCTCCGTTGAACCTTCAGCCAGCACTTCCACCCTGCCGTCTTGTAGATTGCGCACCCAACCCGTTAAACCAAGCGGGCTGGCGTGTTCATAGACAAAATAGCGGTAGCCAACACCTTGCACCCGACCGCTTACGTATGCCTGTAACCGCATGTCCATCGATCTTAGCCCGCGGCCTCAGCGGTCTTCGTCGAGAGATTCTTTGTCTTCCTCATCTTCGAAATAAAGTTCATTTTCAACATCATCGTCTTCGTCCGCAAATTCCCCATCTTCGTCGAGATACTTCTCCCATTCTGCATAATCTGGGTGATCAATTTCTTCATCCGTCTCGTCCAGGTCGCCAGTGTGCCCATGCGCGATTTTTTCATAATCTTCTTCTTCAACATCCAGCATTTCATAAAGACCAGCGTCGTTGATAAAGTTGAGGGTATCCACGGCCTCTTCAAGCAGGTGAAGTTCTTCATCATCATCTGAGAGGGCTTGTAAGCGTGTAAAAGCTTCCTCCACACCTTCGCCGCCAATCTGTGAAAGTGCCCAGATAGCCTCTTTTCTAAATTCAACATCGGCTTTGGGAGAAATCAGTTTCAGCAGGGGGGCGCGGGCTGCGCTTAAGCCCACAGCGCCAGCAGCGTGGATGGCTTGCAGGCGGACTTCTTGGTCGGGGTCATCAAGATGCTCCATGATGTGCTCTTCCCATTGGGTTTCCCCAGAGCGGCCAATCGCAAAGAGCCCGCTCTCGACCCACTTGGGGTCCACGTGGTCGACGGCCTTGCGGATCATGGCGGGTACTTCCTCCCGAGAGGAATAGCCCAGTGATTCCAAGGCGCGTCGGCGCACATGTTCAGATGGATCTTTCGCATAGGCGTTGAGGAGTGCTTCTTCGATTTCGTGCAGTTTTTCTTCCCGCAGCTCTTCCAACTCTCCATAATAGACATAGGGCCCCAGGGCGTTGGCTGCAGCTGCCCTGATCAACTCATTGCGGTCCTGATTTTGCAACATGCGAAAATACAAGGGTATTAGCTGTTTGTCCTCAGTGGTAAAAAGGAGGTCGATGCCACCGCAAACCACGTCCGTGTCCTCGTCATCCAGCGCAATCCGGCCGATGGCATCAAAATCATAAAGAAAATCGCTCTCATTCAACTCCACCAGGTCTTTAAGCAGGTTGCGGCGTCTCACAAGCGGGATGCTGGGCCAGAGCTTGGTCAGTTCGCGCCGGTCTTCGGGAAGCAAGTCCGAAAACAAGTACATCAATTTGGCTGGAAATGGTTTGGGATCCAACAAGGCTTTGGAAAGTTGGGGAATGGGTGATACAGTTTGCATGCTTGGCTCCAATTAGGGCAATACGACTGGGTTGATAAAGTCCATCATTAATAAGTATGCCATCAGCGCGAGCATCACGAGCATCATCACGCTGTTAATGGCGTTGGCAACTTTCTGCGGGAATTTCTTTTTGAAGAGCAGTTCTGGCAGCAGCAGTAAAATCTGTCCGCCATCCAGGGGCGGGATGGGGAGAATGTTCATCAGCCCCAGGCTGGTGGAAACCATGCCAACAAAGGCCAGGCGATAGATGGGTGCCTGAATATTCGAGCTGGCCGGCAGATTGTTATCCATGGTGTTGAAGTAACTGAACATGTCGAACATGCCCTTAAGGCCAACTGCGCGGTCGGTTGTCGGGTTTGTATTTCCACTAAAAAGGCGCCCAAAGAGGCCAAAAATCTGTTTAAAGAATCCGCTAAAGTCTTCCCAGCCTGATCGAACAGCTTCGCCAAAAGTCACCGGGCCATTTGGGTTCATGGGTGAGAAACCGACTGAGCCCTCGTTGGCAGGTGGGTTTACTCGTGGTGTCAGGCGCACACTCATGGTTTGGGTGTTGCGAATAAGGGTAATCTCAACTTCGGTACCGGCATTGGTCTTGATGATCTCCTGCATTTCAGGGATGCTGTTCAAAGTTTGGCCATTGATACTGAGTAATTGGTCATTGGGTTGCAGGTAGGTCGCCGCGGGTGAGTTCGGGGAAGTCTGGTAAACCAGGATTTTGTTGGCGATTGGTGTGCCTGCGGCAGCGTACATAATAATTAACACCGTGAGGCCCAGAATAAAGTTCATCGTCACCCCCGCGAGGAGGACGATCAGCCGTTTCCAGGGTGCTGCAGCTGCCATGCCACCTGGCACCGTTTCGTCGGTTTCTCCCTTGGGGCGCACAAAACCGCCAAAAGGGATGGCATTCAGGGTGATATCGGTACCGTTGATAGTACCGAGTTTGGCTAATCTTGGCGGCAATCCCAAGCCAAATTCTTCGACCTGGATACCCAATGCTTTTGAAGCCAGGGCATGCCCGGCCTCGTGGATTACCACAAGGATCCCAAGCACAATGATAAATTGGACGATAACCCAAACAGTTGTCATTGAATACTCCTCAAAAGATTATACCTATTTTTACAGTGCGATTATTTGATTTCCATAAGCAGGATAAAGAACACCAATTCTTTAAGGTTAATAATGGGTTAATGATATATCTCAGACCTATGCAAGCGAGTCGAGACAGATAAAATTAAAGAATGAAAGCCAACCAGAATAAGAACCTGACCCCAATCGCTATTTCCTGGCTAATTTACGTTAAACCTAACCAACGGGTCCGGTTTTAGTTAGTCTTACCTCAGAATTAAAACCCCGGAACCCAAAACCGGGGTTTTTTTATACCAAATTTATGAAGGAGAATGGCATTATGAACAAGCAAAAAGACGTGAGCAAGACAAAAACCTCCGAAAACCCTATATTTAGTACGAAATTAGGGGTTTTGCTGGTTACATTGGGTTCTGCCGTAGGTTTGGGTAATATTTGGAAGTTTCCAGCCCTAACCGGTATGAACGGTGGGGCGGCCTTCGTCCTGATTTACCTCCTATGCGCGTTGGTACTGGGGCTTCCGGTCATGCTTGCCGAGCATGCCATGGGGCGTGAAGGACGTAAAGATGTGATTGGTACCATGCAAAAACTGGCCCCTAAGAGCCTCTGGTGGATCATCGGTGCCATAGGTGTTTTAGCCGCCTTTTTGATTATGGCCTTCTATTCTGAGGTGGCTGGATGGGTTGTAGCTTACATCGGTAAGGCTGTCACTCTCGGCAAACTTTCCACCGACCCTGCCACCAATGGCCAAATCTTTACGGACCTGGTGACTGACCCTGTTCAATCTTTAGTCTGGCAGTGGGTTGTCTTACTGGCAACGGGCGTGATCATTGCTCTGGGGGTGGTTAAAGGCATTGAAGCCACCATCAAGCGCGCTTTGCCTCTGCTTTTCGTTCTGCTGATCATAGTAATTGTGCGCAGTGTTACCCTTCCCGGGGCAGCCAAAGGGCTTGAATTCCTTTTCAAACCGGATTGGTCAAAAGTAACCTTCTCAACCGTCCTGACCGCACTGGGGCTGGCTTTCTTTAAGCTTTCAGTTGGTATGGGCTGCATGATGACCTACGGGGCTTACTTCCGCAAAGATCAGAATATTCCGGTCACAGCCACCCGTATTGTCCTTTTGGACCTGTTGATCTCGATGATGGCAGGCCTGGCTATCTTCCCGGCTGTCTTTGCTTTAGGTTTTGAGCCAAACGCTGGCGCCTCGCTGCTCTTTATTACCATCCCGGCGGTCTTCGCTTCCATGCCGTTTGGAAACTTCTTCATGATTATCTTCTTTGTCCTGACCGCGCTGGCAGCTACGGGTGCCATTCTTTCACTGCTTGAGGTCATCACATCCTACCTTCAAAACAACTTCAAGCTGAAACGCGCTACTGCGACAGCGGTGACAATCGGCGGCATCGCCCTCTTTGGTGTGCCGGCGGCGCTTTCCAACAGCACCACCGCGAATGTGCTGGTGTTTGGGAAGACCTTCTTTGATTTCTATGACTTCGTCACTTCCAATATTCTACTGACGGTGGGCGGTTTGTTAATCGCTGTCTTTGTCGGTTGGGTGTGGAAGTACCCCAACCTGAATGCCCAACTAAGCAACCAGGGTGAGCTAAAGAATGAAAAGGTAACCAAATTCTTCTTTTTCATGCTCAAGTTTGTTACCCCTGTGCTCATCTTCCTGATCTTGCTTTCAGGTTTTGGCCTGTTCAAATAAATGCAAAAGGCTCCCGAAAGGGAGCTTTTCTTTCCTTAATCTACCTATAAAATGCTTCATATAAACTTTCAAATAGCAGAATTCCAGTTTTACAATGCTGAGCCTTCCGTAAAGGTATAATCCACCCCATGACAACCTACGTCTCCCTCGACCTTGAAACCACTGGCCTCGACCCGAACACCGACTCGATTATTGAGATTGGGGCGGTCAAATTCAATGAAAATCGGGTTGAAGCCGAATATTCAACTTTGATCAACCCCCGTAAACCCATCTCCAACTTCATTACCAACCTGACCGGAATCAGCAATACGATGGTGGTGAACTCGCCATTCCTTGTGGACGCTCTGCCAGATCTGGTTCGTTTTGTGGGCGATGCCATTATCGTCGGCCAAAACATCGCTTTTGACCTGGGTTTCCTGCAAAAAGTCGGTCTTTTCCGCAACAACCAAAGCATTGATACTTACGAATTGGCTTCAGTATTGCTGCCAACTTCTCCCCGCTACAACCTCACTGCACTGGCGCAACAGTTGGGGGTGGTGCAAACGGTTGCCCATCGTGCCCTGGACGATGCCCAAACCGCCCGCCAGGTTTTCCAAATTCTGACCAGAAGTATCCATGACCTACCGGTAAAGTTGATTGCTGAGATTGTTCGACAAGCAGATGGATTGGACTGGAAAGCAGAACTCCCCTTCCGCTGGGCTCTCCAAAAGAAAAACCAGGAAGGCATTCAAGTCCGAAAGGTTACAGACGAAACTGAATACGATCTGGAATTTGGCCGCCCACCTCGGGTAAAACCCCTTGAACCCAAAGAAATTCCAACACCTCTTGATGCGGACAAAATCGCCGAAACCCTACAACCGGGCGGTGAATTCTCCAGGCACTTTCCGGAGTTTGAGCATCGCTCCCAGCAAGTCCAGGTGCTGAAATCTGTGGCCAACGCCTTCTCACGCGGCGATCACCTTCTTGTGGAAGCAGGTACTGGCACAGGCAAGTCGCTGGCCTATCTTATTCCTGCGGCTTATTGGGCACTGCAAAACGAAGAGCGGGTGGTGATTTCCACCAATACGATCGCCCTGCAGGACCAATTGATCAATAAAGATATCCCCACCCTTAAGGAAGCTCTTAACCTGGAAATCAATACCGCGGTTCTTAAAGGGCGCGGCAATTACTTGTGCCCTCGAAGATTAGGTTTAATTCGCAAGCGCGGCCCTGAGAATTCGGACGAGTTGCGTGTTTTGGCCAAGATATTGGTTTGGCTGCAAAGCAGCCAGAGTGGGGACCGCAGCGAGATTAACCTCAACGGACCCATTGAACGCCTGGTTTGGTCGCGGATGTCGGCAGAGGATGAAGGCTGTCGGCTGGAAAACTGCCTCAAACGCTCGGGCGGACGCTGTCCGTTCTATAAAGCCCGTATGGCAGCCGAAGCCGCCCATATCATCGTCGTCAACCACGCTTTGCTACTGGCTGATGCGGCCACCCAAAATCGGGTGCTACCGGCGTATAACTACCTGATTGTGGATGAGGCTCACCACCTCGAATCTGCTACTACCGATGCCATGTCTTACCGTTTGCGGGCCAGTGATGTCACCCGCCTTATCCGCGAGTTTGGCAGCCAGGATAGCGGCCTGTTCGGGCGGGTGATGGATCTGGCCAAATTAGGCTTCAAGCCTTCGGACCAGGCGCGCCTTGGGCAGCTTATCGGCCAGGCTTCCTCGCTGGCTTTTAGATTTGACACTCAAATGACCACCTTCTTCAAAGCCCTCGATTACTTGCTGGAAGAGCGGCGTGAAGGCAAGCCCATGGGTACCTACCCACAGCAGGAGCGCATCTTGCCGGCAACCCGTACAATGCCCGCCTGGCTGGATGTGGAAATGGCTTGGGAAGCCGCCAGCGCCAGTCTGACGCAATGGATGGACACCCTTAGCCTGGTGAGAGACGCTCTCAAGTCTCTTGCAGATGCTGGCCGCGAAGAAGCCGAGGATTTGCTGGGCAGCCTAGGAACCATGACAGGCAGCCTGGTGGAAATGAAAACGCAGGTCGAAGGCCTGACCATGAGCCCACAATCGGATCAGATTTATTGGGTGGAACTGGACCCGCTGCAACACCGTCTGACACTGCAGGTGGCTCCGCTGAACATCGGCGGCCTGATGGAAAAATATCTCTGGCACGAAAAAGCCAGCGTGGTGCTCACTTCCGCAACCTTGACCACCCATGGGGAATTTGATTATCTGCGGCGGCGCTTGAACGCGGAAGACGCCAACGAGCTGACTGTTGGCTCGCCATTTGATTATGAAAATTCAGCCCTTATCCTGCTGCCAAGGGATATTCCAGAACCGGTGGATGCCTTCGGCCACCAAAAAGTCATCAATGAAAGCATCGTGCGCATCAGTAAATCCAGTGAAGGCCGCATGCTGGTGCTTTTTACTTCTTATGCCCAACTGCAAAAGACCGCCAAAGCCATCGAACCACAGCTCTCTAAACAGGGCATCACTCTTTTTGAACAAGGTGAAGGCGCTTCAGCCACTGCGCTGCTTGACGTTTTCAAGGAAACTCCCAGGGCAGTGCTACTGGGGACAAGGGCGTTTTGGGAAGGTGTGGATGTACCTGGGGATGCCCTCTCAGTGCTGGTCATTGCCAAGTTGCCTTTTGATGTACCCTCTGACCCTATCATTGCGGCTCGGGCGGAAAGTTTTGAAGACCCCTTCAATGAATATGGCATGCCCGAAGCCATCCTGCGCTTCAGGCAAGGTTTCGGTAGGCTTATCCGCACCCAGTCTGACCGGGGAGTGGTGGTTATTTTGGATAAGCGCGTGACCAGTAAAACCTATGGCAGGCTTTTCATGGAGTCCTTGCCCCGCTGCACCGTTGATGAAGGTTCAGTCCTCAATTTGCCTGAAAAAACAGCCAAATGGCTTGAAAACTCGACGAGTATGCACAATATAGCCCTCAAAGTTTGACATTTGGGTTTTTTCTCGTTATATTTTCTCTGACAGCAATATTCTAACGAAGGAGAAAAGAAAAATGGCATTCAAATTCAAGAACTCAAAAGGTAAGGAATACTTCCTGCATGTAAAGACCGTCAAGCGTGCTTCTGGCAAGGAAACTGAACTCTTCTACTTCGCCACTGACATCCGCAAGGGTCAGGAAGTGGAAAAAGTACCCGCTGGCAAGACCGTTGTCGAATTGGCCTCAGGCCTTCCCGTTTTAAAGAAAATCTAATAACAGCAAGTTTCTACCTAAAGCTCCTGCCTGGCAGGGGCTTTTCTTTTCCTGAAATCCCTACAATAAAATCCGCTTTCTCAAACGAATTTTCTGATCTTGCATTGCTGGCACATTAGTTGCAAGTAAAAGCTTAGTTACTGTTTTAACAAGGAGCTTCTCATGCAAAAGAAATTCTGGTATTCCATGGCGCTGCTGACCATTCTGCTGCTGGTCTTTGTGGCATGTGAGCGTCCGGCTTCAAAAGCTCCGGTCGCCATACCGGCTACGACGTCCGGATCGCAAACCCCATTACCCCCAGCCGACCCTAATGGCATTGCTGCGACTCAAACGGCCCAAGCCGTTATCTCCAAATTCAATATGCCTACCTCAATCATCACTAATCCGCAGGGCACAAAAATTGTGGTTACCCAAATTCCACCCACCCTGGCCCCCATTGGTACACAACCCACTCCTACCAACCAGGCTGGTGGTCAGTTCATTGCCACCAAACCTGCTGAGTATACTATTGCCAAAGGCGAAACAGTCATGTGCCTGGCCCGCAGGTACAATGTAAACCCTGACGACATCATCTCGATTAACAAGCTGGATGACCCGGGTACGCTGGCAATTGGCGATAAATTGAAAATTCCCACCACCGGCGAATTCCCAGGGGATCGCCAGGCCAACAGTTACACCCGGCCAGATACGTACATGATTACCGGTGAAACCACGGCTTCTGAAGTGGCTTGCTGGTATGGCAATGTCTATCCTGAAGAAGTGATGCAAGCCAACAACCTCAAATCCAACGATTTGCCTGACGGCACCAAGACGCTTGTATTACCTTAAAATTTAGTAGAGGAAACAAAAAAGCGCTGGGAAAAATTTCCTAGCGCTTTTTATTTACGCAATCGTGGTATAGGCGTGAAACTCTAATTGTGGCTCCAGAAAGTAGCCTATCAGCTTGAAGCCACGTTGGAAAGCCGAAAGGGGTAAAATTCAGTTACAAAATCTATTTGGAGGCATTCCTTGAAGGCAAATGTTGTTCATAAAAAAGCGTTTAATGTTGCCGGTTTGTCCATTCTGGCGATCCCTTCTGATCCAAAAATACCTGAACTTTGGGATAAACTGATGACTTCCGGGCTTTTTAAAAAACTTACCAAGGTCGGTAAAGGCGAATCTCTGGGAGTCTGTTACGGCAAGAGCAAGGAACCCAGGTTCCGTTACATGGCCGGCCTGGAAGTGGATAACATTGTGCATGCGATGGAAGCGGGTGCCGAGGTTTTACACGTTTCTGCTGCCGATTACCTGGTTGTGCCCTGCAAGGGGCCGGTCCCGAAGTGCATCCATGATGGCTATAAGAATGCAGAAAAACTGATCGCCGAAGCCGGACTGCGCAGCAGCTTATCACCGGATTTTGAAAACTACTTACCTGGCGATATGAATGCTCCAGATTACAAAATGGAACTTTGGTTGCCGGTTGAAAAAATTGTTGCGTGAAGCAAACTAGGCTGCTTTCCAAGGAAACCATCCTCCACGCGCATGTCTTTGACATCCAAAAAGTAAGCGTTCGGCTGCCGGATGGACGCGAACGCAACTATGATTTGGTTGACCACGCCAACGCGGTGACCATTCTGCCGGTTGATGACGATGGCCAGGTCTACTTTGTTTCCCAATACCGCATCGGTGCTGAAAAGGAGCTGTTGGAGCTTCCGGCCGGGGTGATGGAAAAAGGGGAAGACCCTTTACCGTCTGCGCGGCGCGAACTCAGGGAAGAAATCGGCATGGATTGCCAGGAGTTGCGCTTTCTGGGCGGTTTCTACATGGCTGCAGGTTACTCCAATGAATACATGCACTGTTACCTGGCCCAGGGTTTGTTCAAAGCCCCATTAATGCAGGATGAGGATGAATTTCTTTCGCTTTCAATTAAGAGCCTGGAAGAAACCTACGCCATGGTATGGAATGGGCAGATCGAAGACTCCAAAACCTTGGCAGCCTTGCTCTTTGCCTATCCCATTCTCAAAGAAAAACTAAGCTCAATTTAATCGGAAATTCAACCAATCAAAAAATGAGAGGGTGACCTCTCATTTTTTGATTCTCATAACGAATTTATTCCGCGGCTTTGGCTTCCTTGAGAATTTGTACACCCGCGCTGCAGCCCAGGCGGTTAGCCCCAGCCTCCACCAGTTTCAGTGCATCGGCGTAGGTGCGGATACCGCCCGAAGCTTTCACGCCCATCTTCGGACCGACTGTCTCGCGCATCAAGGCAACGTCTTCAACGGTTGCGCCGCCGCTTGAAAACCCGGTGGAAGTCTTGACGAAATTCGCTCCGGCTTGCATTGCCAGTTTGCAGGCAACAACTTTTTCTTCGTCGCTCAGCAAACAGGTCTCCAGGATTACTTTGAGCAGCGCGCCATGCTTGTGCGCCAGGCGGGCAAGGCTCTGCATATCCTTCATAACCGCGTTCAATTGGCCAGACTTTAGTTGACCAATATTGAGCACCATATCCAGTTCCTGGGCACCAGACTTGAGCGCTTCGGCTGCTTCGGCTCGCTTGGCGGCTGTGGTTGTGGCCCCTAAAGGAAAGCCAATCACGGTAGCTACTTTCACACCGCTGCCCTCCAGTGACCGCAGGCAAGTTTTTACCCAGCAGGGGTTTACACAGACCGCTCCAAAGCCATTTTCAGCGGCTTCGTTGCAGAGTTTATAAACCTGCTGCTCGGTAGCTTCTGGTTTGAGTAGGGTATGGTCGATCATTTTTGCCAGATCGTGGGCAGAGATGGTTGGGGTGCTTTTTACTGTTTTCATCTTTTCCTCTGCAGTCTCATTTGTACTTTGATTATACTGCCTGAGGCTGCGACCGGAACTGTTGCGAGCGCTTGATTCGGGTAAAATCAAACCATGCAACCCAGGACAGCAATTGCTCATCCAAATATCGCCTTCATCAAGTATTGGGGCAACCGTGATTCAGCGCTACGCATCCCTCTGAACGGCTCCATTTCCATGAATCTTGACGCCCTTGAAACACGTACAACAGTACGCTTTGACGAGTTTCTTTCTGCTGACCGATTCATCCTGAATGGTCAAGCGCAGGCCGGGAAACCTCTGCAAAGGGTCACAACTTTCATGGATGTCATTCGAGGCCTGGCATACCAGCAGCAATTTGCCTCTGTTGTAAGTGAGAACAACTTCCCTTCAGGTGCGGGTATAGCCTCAAGTGCATCCGCCTTTGCCGCCCTGGCGCGCCGGGGTTCGGGGTCTGCCGCCCGTTCCATCCCAGGAGGGTTTGTAGAGTGGCAAGCCGGATACGCAGACGAAGATAGTTTTGCCTATTCAATAGCCAGGCCAGAGTATTGGAACCTGGTGGATGTGATTGCCATCGTGGACCCGCTCGAAAAGGCGACCGGCTCCAGCGAAGGGCACGACCTAGCGGCTAGCTCTCCGCTCAACCCACTGCGCCAGGCTGGCGAACTTAATTCTCAAAGAGACAACAACTCTGGGCGTCAATGTCCACTCGCTTGACCACAGGTTTAACGCTGAAACACAAATGGTTGAAGTTGAGACAAAATTCGGAAAAATTCCGGTAAAACAAAAATTTATAGAGGGTATATTGGCTCAATCCAAACCAGAGTATGAAGTTATGGCAAAGATTGCCTCGGAAGCCCAGGTTTCAATGGACGAACTTAACAATAAGATTATTGGTCAATTAATGATCAAACCTAAGTGAAAGCGCATTCCCATTATAATCACAGGAGAAAATATGAACAAAGGTACTGATTTTGTAAAAAGCTATATTGATCAACTAAACGAAGTTTTAAATGCCCTTCCCTCAGAAAAGTTTTTAGAGATCAATAAAACTTTATTGGAGGCCCGCGAGACTGGCAAGCAAATTTTTGTTATTGGTAACGGTGGTAGCGCAGCAGCGGCTTCACACATGGTATGTGATTTTAACAAAAATACCCGCGAAGCCGGAAAAAAACGCATGCGCGCCATTTGTTTGAACGATAATACTCCCTCTGTTCTGGCTTATGCGAATGACGAGGGGTATGACATTATTTTTTCTGAACAACTGCTCTCATTGGGGCAGTCCGGAGACATTCTGATTGCTATTAGTGGTTCGGGAAATTCGGCCAATATTATAAAAGCCATCGAAACAGCACGCCAAATGAATATTAAAGTCATTGGGCTGACTGGTTTCAAGGGTGGAAAAATGAAAGAGTTGACCGATATTTGTCTGGTTGTTCCCAACGACAGTATGGAAATGATCGAGGATGTACACTTGATTATTAACCATATCCTTGCAGGTTTGCTGCGTGGCGCTGTCATGTATGGAAAATAATCTACGTCTTTCAGATAACATGGTACTTTCGTTGGATTTTGGTGGAACGAAGCTGGCAGCTGCAGTTGTGGATCTGGCAACTGAGAAGATCGTCAGCCCGGTTATTCGCCAACTCACCCCCGTATCTGAGGGTGCAGAAGGTACTCTGCGGGCAATGATTGAGTGCGGTAAACAAGCACTCGCTTCCTTTTCTCAACCACAGTCCGTCAAGGCAGTAGGCATTAGCTTCGGTGGTCCGGTAAGTGAAGACCGTCAGAGTGTGCTTTTATCCAATCATGTGGCAGATTGGAACGGCGTTCCACTGGTAAAAGAGATCAGTCAAGCCTTTAATTTGCCAGCAGTCATGGATAACGACGGCAATGTAGCTGCGTTAGGAGAATGGTGGTTTGGCGGACACCGTCATCTGGACAATCTTATTTATATTCAGGTCAGCACCGGTGTTGGCGGTGGTTTTGTCTTTGAGCGAAAGCTCTACCGAGGCTCTGGACTGGCCGGAGAAGTGGGGCATTACATCGTAGAAGCGAACGGTCCCAAATGCTGCTGCGGACGTAATGGCTGCCTTGAAAGTGTATGTTCTGGTTGGGCAATTGCCCGTGATGGTCGCGAGGCGATGTCGGCGACGCCGAGCGATTGTCCGACTTTAGTACATCTAAGCCATAATGAAAGTGAATCTGTGAATGCTTCGATGGTCTTTGTAGCCGCCCGTGCTGGTGACCCGGTATGTGTGGCTGTCATTCAAAAGGCCCTCAGTGCGCTTGCAATGACAACGGTTAATCTCATCACTTGCCTTGATCCACAGGTGGTTGTTCTGGGTGGTGGATTGACACGTTCACGCGATATTTTCGAAAAATATTATTTGCCTGTGGTGCAAGTGCAAATGCATCCCTTCTTCAAAGGTCGCTGCCAGGTCGAGCTCTCAACACTGGACGGAGATGAGTTACTTTTAGGTGCTGCCCAATTGACCAAAGAAGAATAAGCAAATTAATACACAAGAGGCTGTCCAATAAGGTCGAATAAAATAGTATGAAAGAACAAAAATAAAAACTGGCGGGTTTTTGGACAAGAAACGTGAAGAGGAGAAAAGGTAGGAGAAGTTTATCCTCAGAATAGATTTGCCTGCGCTAATTTTTGATCCAGTTCGTTTTCGTTTGCTTCTAGATCAATCCCATTTAAGAGATACCAATCTTCAATAAGTTCTGCAAACTCCCCTGGTTTGATCGTGGTTAACGGGGAGAGTGATTCCATCTCAAGAACCTTGCCGTCTGAATAAATTTCAAGGGCGCTGCCTTCATCGGAGTAGGTCTGATTCTCGCCGTAGGCACACTTCTTAATGAAGGCATTGCCTTCGTTAAGATACGCCAGCCATCCTCCAGATCGGGAGATACCGAACTTCTGCGCCTCTTCGATCGTCGGATCCTGCTGGAAAGACAGGTATTTTTGACCAAAATGATAGCGGGGATCCTGTAGATTGGTATATTTCCATAAAGTGAGTGAGGTCTGCGCCTGTAAATTTTCGTTATGAGTACCTCGTGGGGGGAGGGGAAGGATCGCTCGGCCTTTAGTCGCCATCACTGAAATGCCCCAAACAGCCAGGCGCACGTCAAAAAGGTGATGGTTCCGAATACGGTGAATCACCTGTACGTGTGTTCCACTCTCACTCAGGTGAAGTTCCATTTCCTTCTGTAATTGCGTTTGTTTTTCGATATTTTGACGAATGATCACACGTGATGCGGCTATTTCTAACTGAACCGGGTCGTTATCGGGGATATAAGTACGCAAGATATCTTCGGGTCCATGCCAAAGACGGTGCCCGCCGTAAGAATGCCATTTACTTTTATCAGCATCTGCTTTCTGAGCGGGGAATTCGCCAAAGACATTTTTTTCGCCGATGTACGAGTAACGGATGATGCGAGGGCCTAACTCAAGCGGAACGGTCAATTCGACAAGATCGTTCTTGAGTGAAAGGCAATGTCCCCAGTTCTTATCAGAATATTCATTCTTTTGCATCATATGATTTATCTCCTTATCAGGCTTCAAATTGTAGATCGACCTTGAATATTTGGATTCTCTACCAGGGTGTGCCAATCGGGGGTGTAAGTGCGATACCCGTAACGTTGAGCAGCAGTTGCAAGATCGTTGATCGCCAAACCACAGATCATTTCAAGGTCAGGGATGGCTGGAATTGGGTCAAAAATATGGCTGATCTTCTTATAAGCGTTGGTGTGCGCCTTGCCCATAAAGGCGTAGCCTAACATTCCAACGGCGACATGCGGAGCTGGATTCTGGGGGGTAACAAACACATGCTCGGATTCAAACAATGATCCCCTATCCTCTGCTTGCCTTATTAAATGGAGCGTCAAATGCCTGCACGGAAGGTTCGAAATTGATGTTTTTTACAAATTTGAGCGCATCCTGTGTCCCCCATTCGCGATCCATACCGCTGTCTTCCCATTCAAGTGAAAGCGGTCCGTTGTAATTAATTTGATTGAGTTTGCGGATAAGTTCGTCCCAGCGAACATCTCCATGACCGGGTGAGACAAAGTCCCAACTGCGCCGTGGATCACCAAATGCAAGGTGGGAAGAAAGGATGCTATTGCGTCCATTCAAACGGACTTTTATATCTTTGATGTGTACATGGAAAATCCGCTCTGGAAAGGCATCCAAAAAAAGGACGGGGTCGATAAACTGATGCACCAGGTGACTGGGGTCAAAATTGATGCCAAAACTTGGATGGTTATTTACGGCTGCCAAGGCTCGCTGCATGGTGTAAATATCATAAGCAATTTCCGTAGGATGTACTTCAAGCGCAAAGCGAACCCCGCAGGCTTTGAAGGCATCCAAAATAGGTAACCATCGATCGGCAAAATCGTTATACCCGGCATCCACAATATCTTGACCGGTGGGCGGGAAGAAGTATAACTTTGACCAGATGCTGCTGCCAGTAAAACCATTTACTGTTCCAACGCTAAATTTCTGTGCCGCCAGAGCAGTTTGCTTCATTTCTTCGGCGCAGCGTCGGCGTACCGCTTCAGGCTTGCCATCGCCCCACAGACGGGGAGACAGAATACTCTTGTGGCGATCATCGATTGGGTCGCAAACGCATTGCCCGATCAGGTGGTTGCTAATGGAATAACATTTCAGATTGTATTTTTCCAACAAGTCGTGTTTGTTCCGTAAATAGGCGTCATTTTCGAGCGCTTTATCCACCTCAAAGTGGTCACCACCGCAACTTAATTCCAAACCGTCTAGCCCCCATGCCTGGGCTTTTTGAGCCAAGGTTTCAAGGGGGAGGTCAATCCATTGACTGGTGCATAAGGTGATTGGTTTCATTTATTCTCCTGCCTTGGTGAGAATTATTGACTTAGAAAGAATTCGAAAAAGTGACCCGCGAACCGGAATTCAACAATTCTCTGTACTCAGCGAACCGCTCCTTAATTTGTTGTCTTGTGGCAATGCCGGTCGTGCCAATTTGCTGAATGATGAGCGAGGCCGTAACACAGCCAATGATTGAGGCTTCGATCAGGGATGCTCCGACACTCAATGAAGCGCCGATTGAAGCCATTACACTGTCGCCAGCGCCAACAATATCGGTTGGGCCGGTGATGGGCACTGCCGGAATTCGAGTCGTGCCTTGTGGATCGGTTACTTGCAGTCCTTTATCGCCGAGGGTGAGAATGATTGGCTTGTGATAACGCTCAGAAAGTTGTTGGCTGAGTTGGTCTATGAATTCCTGCGAGTGATCGGGCTGCTTAATCCCCAACATTTTTGAGGCTTCGTTGACATTGAATTTGACGATCACATTCCGGTAAAGCGCCATATATTCACGCGAATCCGCCAGAATGATCTTTTGCGGATATTTTTCAGCGAGGTCAGCCAGTTCACTGCGGACACGATCTGTGATCACCCCGCAGTTTTTCTCTTTTACTTGATCAACAACCAAAATTGCTTTTACTTCAGGCGCCATGGTCCTTAAAGAAGAGATAATTTGGTCTTCTTGTTCTGTCAGCAGCATCTGGTGGTTTTTTGTATCTAGGCGTGACAACTCAGTTTCATGACCATTTTCAAGCAGCATGGGTTTGGTGTATGTGGGAGTAAAGCGATCTGCAAAGATTGCCATGTGATTAATATTAACCTGCGTTTCCTGCAAGCCCCGGCGTAGTTCGCTGCCGTGACCGTCGTCACCGGTAAAGCCAATGGCAATTACAGGTACATCGAGAGAACGCAAAATGTTGGTCACTGTTCCGGCAGCGCCGGGGTTTTTCCGGTTGGCAGTCACTTGATAGGCTTCCAATCCGGTCTCGACTGAAACCTCGCTCAATTTTCTATCCAAAACAAGGTATTCATCCAGAAAGAAATCACCGATTACAGCGATGTTGGTTTGAGAAAACTGTGAGGTGAGTTCATTAAAACGTGCCTGGCTTAAGTACTGTTCAAGCATGGGCAGTCTCCAGTTTTTTGAGGATCAAGTGGTACAGGTTCGGGAAGGTCTCTTCGTGGCTTCCGCGAATATAATAACTGGTTCCGCCGTCTTGAACAGTGCGAACCAGGATTGTTTTGTAAGGACGAAAATAATAACGTGCAGTATTTTTCGATGCTTCATTGTGCAGGTCTTCGCCTAGATCCACCAAATCGAAAACGGCAGTTGTAAACTGATTGATTTCCTTTCCCTTTTGGATGGCAACATTCCGCGCCATAGCGAGTGCTTTGAGGTAAACCTCGGGTCCCATCACCTGGGTGCCGTAGTTCAAGAAAACACCGCTTTGTAGACCGGTAATGGATTGTGTGAAGATCAAGAAATCGCGATATGAAGTTTCACCATACGCCGCGCCGTTCATGTTGGGGTGTTCGTGAAGGATATCCTGACCAATGGCAACGTGCACGGTCACAGGTACATGCAGCCGGTATCCGGCGGCGAATATGCTGGAACGGCGATATGCGAATTGTTGTTCTTCAATGGCTTTCCCAATGGCTTCCCCGAGACCAAGCCCATCATGATAGGCTTGCGTTACAACATCATTGATCTCGCCGGTTTCCTTCCAGAGCCCAAACTGACCTACTTTTATGTAGTGGGCAACGCTTTCAGTGGTGGCGCCAATTTTGGCGAATTCGTAATCATGGATCACGCCGGCGCCGTTCATGCCGATATGGGTGATGATCTTCCGTTTCATGAGGTCGATAATATAGTTCGCGTTTCCTTTTCGGATGACATGCGCGCCCATTAGCATAATGACAGGTGCGCCAGCCGTGTGGGCTTTGACAATCGCGTCAGACACAGCTTCGATATCGGGAGAATTAAAAGGCGGAACGGGGGCATCCAAAGTTTTGACAACCTCATAATTGAGGTCATTAATTCGCTCCCCGAGAGGACGGATCTTTAATTGAGAACGATCGAACATAGGAAATGGCATGAACCCTCCACTAATTATTATGGCTCAAAAAATAATTTACCAGGAAATCTGTCTGGTGAAAATCAGGGATGATTAAATCTGCACCCGCGGCAATAAGGCGATTTCGTTTCCATTCATCGATGCCGCAGCGCTCTGCTTCATTTGTAGCCACACCCACCGCTACCCCGGCGACAGATTTTGTGTTTTCGATCTCAACATAACCGTCACCAAAACTAAGAAATTCTTTGCCGTTTAAGTTATAGGTACGAATGATCTTATCGATCACCATTTGTTTGCTGAAATGCACATAATCGTCCTGGGCGCCAAAAATTCCTTCAAAATAAGGAGGCAGACCGAGCAATTCGGCTTCATGAATCACATATTTCTCATCCGTTCCTGAAGCTAAATAACACTTAATTCCTCGCGCATGGAGCTGTTTAACAAACTCAATCGCTCCCGGCACAGCCATCGATTCAGGCGAAGTTATTTTTTGTTCCAGATCAGAAATGCGGTCTTTGATGCGCTCTAATAAACGATCATGATATTCGTTCTTGTATTCCAGGGGTTCGAGCGGTGTGCCGCCACGTATAGAGATCTCTTCTGATAGACGGATCATCTGGTAAATAGTCTGTTTACCGGTCAATTCGGCGACAAACTTTTGAGTGATTTGCTCGATCTCTTGTCGATCTTCGTGCAAAGGAGTTTTCATCAATAGCTCGATCATCATCGGAACCATGATTTTTTGCCAACCCTCACGGATAAGGGAGATTGTGCCGTCAAAGTCAAAGAGGGCAAATTTAAAGTAGCCACATTCAAAAGGTTTGATGATTTCAAATTGATTTTGGTGGGTAGTGGAAGATCTCATGCGGGTTTCCATTCACAAATTGGAATTTAAAAACATTATACGTCAATCATTTATTAACTGTAAGTAATAAACTTTAATGGCTTGATGTAGAACATTCGTTATTTTGTGTCAAGGCTAAATAGAAATGTCCTACTCTGGCTAAATAGAAATGTCCTATTGGGTTGATAAAGTTGTCAGAACAGGTTTGCCATTTATCTTCTTTCCATAGGTTCTCCAGGGATGGTTGTAAGCA
>Ga0209538_1000008_pt1 | contig 133964 bp, 129 predicted proteins | sample BarGraNGADG00211_2_FD_184492 | JGI IMG/M metagenome (GOLD analysis project Ga0209538, IMG submission 184492) | Arctic peat soil microbial communities from Barrow, Alaska - Barrow Graham LP Ref core NGADG0004-211 (SPAdes) (version 2) | ecosystem: Environmental > Terrestrial > Soil > Wetlands >... | reverse complement strand
GTCCTTTGTTGTACTTGCAAGAGGCTTTGCAGACCCCCTGGCTCAGTGCATATCTCACCAGCGAATACCGATATTTCATGTCTTGTGTTATCTTATCCATGGCAGGTTGTGGTTCCCTCCGTCTTGTCTTGTTTCAACACAATAACAATAACGGATCTTTCCACTTCCTGCTATTCTTTTCTCCTACTCACTGTCCAATATGTAGTGTAAACCTACACAATCGATCATCAGGGCATTTCCCGGGCAGTCGGTTTGCTTGCTGGATTAATCCGCAAATCAATAACCGGTTGAGTCTTCTAACACTTGCTGGGTAGCTGCCAGACGGGCTTATGGTTAAAAAAACAAGCCTCTTTTCAGAGGCTTGTTTGGATTACACAATTTACTTTTCAGTCGATCTTGACCAAGACAGCTCTCACCAGGCGCCGGGAGGCGTAGGTTTCTGTGCTTGCGTTATAGTCCTCGCAGGTCATCAGGGTGACCCAGGTGTCATTCTTCTTCACGAAAGGCGATTTCAGATCGTTTGGCTCAATCAGGAAGTTGTTGATCACGAGGTAGGTGTAAACGTGTCCGAAGGCCTCAATTTGAATCTCGTCGGGGTAGCGCAAATCCTTCAGATTATGGAAGGGGCCGGCTTCGTTATAGGCATTCCAGACGTGGGCGGTGATGACAGAGTTGCCCCTTAGCGTTGGGAAAGCTGAACCCTCCATATGGCCTGCCTGCTCATCCGAAAGCCAGGAAACATCCCAGGCACCATTCACTTGGGGAACGTTAACAACCTCAAGATTCAATCCAAGACGGGACACGTTGAGTGTCATGTCACCAGTTCGCGCGGCAACTGATTGGCGCTGCCCGCTGGCGAAACTGACCTTACCCATCGGGAAGCCTGAATTTGGCAAGACCGCGGGAGTAGGCGTAGATGTAGGTGTTCTTGTAACTGCCTGTGCGGTCTGTGTCATTGCAGCTATTGATGCCTGCGCGGTCAGTCGAGGTGCGATCGCAGTATTTGTGGCGGCAACAGAAGTCTGGCTGGCTGCGATTGCGGTCTGCATCGGAGGTCCGTAGGTTAATCTCGGGGTCGAAGCAATTGCTGTCAACGTGGCTGCTGCTGCGGTCTGTGTCGAAGATAGTGCGGTTGGTCGTGCGAGCTCCGCGCATACCGGAATGGTAATCGTGTTGGAATCCAGCGTTACGGCACCAGTTCGCGCCAAGGCTCGTCCGTCTAAGGTTGCGTTGGTAGTCAGTGTAATGGATGCAAGAGCAAGAATATTACCTTTGAAATCTGTGGTGGTACCCAGCGTTGCAGAGCTGCCAACTTTCCAGAACACATTGCAAAGTTTATCAGCATTGATTACAACAACGGATGAGCCGCTCGCAGTAGTAAGCGTACTCCCAATCTGGAAAATAAAGACTGAGTATGGATTCCCCAGAGCGTTGAGTGTGAGCTTTCCCGTTAACTGAGCTGATGAGCTAAAACAATAGACCCCAGGAGTGAGTGTGAGTCCACCCAGGTCCACACCAGTCAAATCAATATCACAAGGCTGTCCGCCAAGAGTGTTGTATGCAGTGGTGACATTTGTTTGAGCTTGTAGAGAGACTGCGTCCGCTGCGTGGATTATACCTGGAGGTACAACAAGTCCAGGAGGAAAACCAGTGACCGAAGTACCAGGCGAGAGACCCAAATCTCCATTGATGACAGATGAGCCGGCGTCGGTTACCGTCGAGGCTCCCAGCACTGCAAAGCTCCCGGCCGTACCAAGATCTGGCGCGGTGGCTGCATGTACAAACGTATATACGCCAAGGGCCAGAACTGCTGATGCAATTACCAAGACCAGAATAATTGAAATTGATTTCGGTTGTAAAAAGGTTTTTTTATTCATAATTTCTTCCGATCTTTTGATGTGATACGATGCTCTATTATAGCATGGTTTTTTGTTTTGATATGGACTTTTCTATCTTTTCTATCTTCTAGTCCCTTTCCCGGGTGCAGGTTTGCTGGCGGCATCAATCCGCAAATCCGAACGCAGCCGAATCTTCCACCACTTGCTGGGCAGCTGCCAGGCAGGCTTCGGGATTGTCCTTGACGAAGACTTCCAGGCAGCCGTTGTAAATATCCCAGTAGTAGCCGACGATGGCTGGCAATTGGGTATCCTTGTCGCGCCAGACCTTGTAGGTGATTGTGATGCCATTGTAAGTGAGCATTTGCGTGGTCAGGGGGGTTTGGTTTGGGTCCACGCCATGCCCGAGCAATTGCTTAATCGTGCAACCATTGAATTCTGTAGACACCAAAATCCAGGCACCGGCTGTGTGGTCGTAGGGTACCGCTTCCCACTTGGTTGGGTCGTAGTACAAGACAAAACCACCGGGTGGAAAGCCAACCACCGCGTTTTCAAGTGCCGGTGCAGTCGGCTCTGGAGTTGCGCTGGGCGGGATGGGTTCAGGGGTGGCCGTCGGGGCCGGGGTCAGGCTGGGCGGCGCTTGGGTGGCAGTGGGCGGGATTGGGGTAGGCATTTGGCTGGGGGCTGGCTCTTCGGTTGGGACCACCACTGTAATACAGCTTGCCAGCAAAACCAGGCAGCCAACCAAAACGAAAATTAGCACGTTTTTCTTCATAGCCCCTCCTTAATAAGTGGAAACGACTTGCCTCAATTTTACCACCAATAGTGTGAATGTTGGGCAGGTCTCTAGCGTTTGTTTTAGTGGATCTCCTAACCAACGGTTGTATGCTTGTCATCATGAACCTCCTTTGTGAAGGATCTTCTAGTAGCAAGTTTCCACTTGAAGATTCTTCGCTGCGCTCAGAATGACAAATTAAGCAATATTGGTGGTGGCCGTGGCAAGCTCAGCGCCACTCCCAGGTTCTGGTGCAAGAGCGGCCTGAACTGTTTTTTGAAGTCCGTCCGGGTGATTTTTGAATCTGGAAAAGTAGGGAAGGCTGAAAAGCCTTCCGGTCTTGGTCATGGACCCCTCATCCCCGCTACGCGGGCCTTCCTTCGAGGGGAAGGCTAATGAACGTTCCCACCCGACTCAAGACCGACTGGCGCTACCCTTCGGGTTAGCCTATACCGCTATGAAAACACCTTCCCGCAAGGCTTTGCCCCAGATGTTGTAAAATCAATGGGATGAACCCTTCTGCTCTCCGAAAAACAATTGCCCTACTTTGTGTATGCGCATTGTTCCTCGCTGTGTTAACGCCCTCAAGCCCGGCATTCGCCAAAACGACCGCGCTTCTGCCGCAAGACAGCCGGGCAGCCACCATCCTCTCCCTGGTAACGCCCATGCGCATCACGGAGAGCGGCGTGGTCGAATATTTCGACCAGGGGCTGAAGGGCTTTACCGCCACCGGTCTGATTGAGAGCCATCGCCACCTGATTTACCCCTACTCCCCCGTAAAGCAGATGGATTTCTTCATCATCCACTACGACGCCTTCCCCAACCGCAAGGCGGATGGCAAACCCGGCACCGTCCAGAACACAGTCGCCAACCTGAACGACATTCGCATGGCCAGCGTCAACTACTGTGTAGACTCTTACCCCATCACCAGCACCAACACCATCAACCAGGGCATGGGCGTGATTATGGCCACCCTGCCCGCCTATCCGCCGTTCAAAGCCCGCCACACCGCCATTTCCATCGATCCCGAAAAAGGCCTGGACCTCAACAGCCAAAACACAGCCGACCTGATGACCAAGCTGGGCATCGCCACCAAACTGACAGATTTTAATCTGGACAAAAAAAAAGATCTGGACAGTGTTTCTTTGGGCGTGGAGCAAAGTGGCAACGATTTTTCGAAAGGCTTTCCCACCAACCTGCCGCCGGATCAGGAAATTGCCAACCTGCTCAGCCTGAACGTGGCCGTGGCCAAACAATACGACCTGAAAATCTGGGATATCCTGGGGCACAACGAAGTCCAACAAAAACCCGACCCGGGCAATGAATACATGACCATTCTGCGCTTCCTTCTGGCAAACCTCTACCTGCAGCAGGAGAACCTCTTCCCGCAGAACTTCCTTGGGGATGAACCAGCGGTGTTTTTTGCCAAGCTAAAGGAATACGCAACCAGCTTGATGGGCGAGCAGGGTTATCAGAAAACATTGAAGTGGTTGGAGGCAGATAACTACCTCTCTTCCGCGCCGCTCCTGAAGAGTCTGCCCCTCTGCAAGAAGCACAAACCCACCTTATTCGAACTTTACTGATTCTTTCAGTTAGGCCACCCAATATACCTGCCTAAAAGCTATATATTGATTCGACAAGCAAGGGGCTTTTAAGTACAATTATCGGCGAGGAATCGAAACAAACCTAACCTAAACCAACCCATAACCTCGAAAGGATCCCATGTATCAAAAAATTATTATTGCCGGAAACTTAGGCAGAGACCCAGAAATGCGCTATACCCCGGATGGTAAAGCGGTCACTTCTTTTAGTGTGGCTACCAGCCGCCGTTACAAAGATAAGAACGAAACCACCTGGTTCCGCTGCACCGTTTGGGGCACCCAAGCTGAGACAGCCAGTCAATATCTGCATCAGGGTTCCAAAGTTCTCATAGAAGGCCGGCTCACGCCTGACCAGGCCACTGGTTCCCCGCGTGTATTTCAGCGCAAGGACGGCACCTACGGTGCCAGCTATGAGATTACCGTGGATAGCTTCCGCTTCCTCAGCTCCAAAGGCGAGGATTCTGGCTCCACCAGCGACTTTGGCGGCGAAGAAAACCCGGATGAAATTCCCTTCTAAATAACATGGCCGAGCTAAAACCAATTGAAGTGCAATTACCGGAGTCTCTGACTCCGGTTTTCGCCAACATGGTACGCGTGTCGCACACACCGGGCGAATTCATTCTGGATTTCACCGCCATCCTACCGGGAAACACCGCCCCCAAAGTCAGCTCGCGCATCATCCTTTCCCCATTGGGGCTCAAGATGATGCAGCAGGCTGTCCTTGAAAACCTGCGCCGCTATGAGGCCAGTTTTGGAGAAATCAAACTGAGCCCACAACACACACTGGCGGATGACCTCTTCGGAAAAACCTCCCCAGCTTCCGGAGATAAATAATGGATCAACTTTCAAACATTTGCCAGGAAATCCGCCTGGATTTTGAGAATAAAACCAAGAAACGCGATGAAACCCTTGCCAAAGCCAGGGAACTGACCCGCCATTCCAGCCTGGCCATCCGCGCCATTCACCGCGAAGATAACGCCGAGGCAGATAAAGAACTCATGGCAGTCCGAGCGGGCGCCCTGGAACTCCGCGAAGCCCTCAAGGGCCACCCTGACCTGTATTTCACAGGTTACACGCAGGACGCCATCAAAGAAGCTGTGGAAGCCCAGCTAACGGTGGCCTTAATCCGCGGGCAGAAACTGCCCACCCCGGCTGAGTTGGATGTGGAATACCCAGCCTACGTTAACGGCCTCACTGAAACCTTGGGCGAGCTGCGCCGGCGCTGCCTGGACCTGCTGCGCCCGGGCTACAACCAGGAAGTTGAACGCCTGCTGCGCTGCATGGACGACGTCTTTACCGAACTAGTGACTATGGACTTCCCCGATGCCATTACCGACGGATTGCGCCGCCGCACAGACCTTGCCCGCGGGATTATTGAACGCACCCGCGCCGATATCACCGTCGCTTTCCGTCAGAGCGAGTTGGAAGACGCGCTCAAGCGCCTTTCAGACCAGTTGGACCAGCACAAAGCCGGATGAGAGCCATCAAAGCTTCAGAACTGGGCAGCTATGCCTTCTGTAAGCGTGCTTGGTACTACCAAAATCAAGGTGAGCACAACACCAACCAGGCTGCGCTAAGTGAAGGCACCCGCATGCACGGCAAACAAGCCCGCCAGGTGGCGGCTTCCCTAATTCTCTTTGTTTTGGGGCTGTTGATATTATTGGCCGCGCTCATCCTGGTTTTTCTCAACCTGCTGAAATGAAACTTTCCAACATCGTTCTCATTCTTTCAGTCATCGCCCTGGTGGTTATTTTTATCAGCCGGCGGATGAGAGCGCGTTCAGGCGTGCCTGAGGGGCAAATCATTTATTCCGATAACGAGGTTCTGCAAACACTTCCCAAGCCCTTGTACGACCCCACAACCGGCCTGGTTGGCAAACCGGATTACATTCTGAAAGGCAAGGATGGGGCTCTCATCCCCCTTGAATATAAAAGCAGCCCCGCCCCGGCTTCGCCTTACCAGACGCATATCGCCCAACTTACAGCCTATTGCCGGCTGATTGAAGTCAATTACCATGTGCGCCCGAAGTACGGCATTTTGCGCTATTCCGATAAGGAATTCCAGGTCTTTTACACCAAGGAATTGGAAGAGGGCTTGAGGCAGACCCTGGCTGAAATCCGGGAATGTGAAGCTTCGGGCTGCGCGCCCGACCGTTCACACCAAAACTCCGCCCGCTGCCGGGCTTGCGGCTTCAACACCGTGTGCGACCAAAGCCTTGCATCAATGTCTTAATCCCTTATTCTTCCCAACCTGCTGCCTGCAAAACCCGGAGAGCCCTCAGCGTTACCCATTTATTCGGTTTTCCAACCGGCCCAAAGGTTCCCGCAAGACTTGGTGTGCTGAGCTTAAGATCCCAACTGCCCTCCGGATTGCGTTTGGAAAGGATGTAATCGAGAAAGGCTTGTCCTCTCGGGTCACTCATAGCACCTACTGCCGCTAAAGCTTCAGCCAGATGTAGCCCATCTGATTGGTAAAAAATCGGAAACATCCACTGTTGCCAACGTGGGCTGACTAACCTGTCTCCCGGCCACTTTGGATGCTGGGGGTCAGCTTGAAACAGGAATTCCACCCCCAGCTGGATGGCTTGCCGGATACTTTCAGTGCGCTCGGTTTCAAGCACTTGACTTAAGGCCAACAACACACGGATAGCGCCCCAGGCACAGGGATGCTCTCCATTGTGTGTGCAGCAAAACTTGGGGGCATTCTTGCCCTTAACGTAGCGCTCCTCTGATGTTGTATCCCCGATCGCGGCTATACCTGCCCCGGTTTGGCTGCGGGCAAGCCAATCGATCTGTTCAGATAGCTCAGAGCGCTCCATGCCCAAGCGCAAAAGCGAATCCACCATGTTCCCTTGCAGGCAGTCAAAAGTATCGATGCCTTTTTCACTCCAGACAATTCTGCCAAAGCGGCCAAAAGCGTGCTGCCGGTAGTAGTCCAGGGCAGTGGCTACGCGAGCATCTTCTTCCTTCCTTGCCCCTAATTGCGCCAGCAAGATAAGCGCCCAGACACTGGATTGGTATTTGGTGGAGTACCCTGCGCCAGGTTTCGCCCAAAAACCTTGCGGGTTCATCTTCGCCAGGATGGCCGGTATCTTTCCCTTCAGGTGGGCTTGCTTCCTGGCCTCGGCAAACGCCTGGGGGCTTGCTTGGGCAGCCTTCAAATCGCGCATGGCCAGGTAGCGCACACCGGGGTCTTGTTCTTCCAGTAACCAGGAAAGCAGTTCGGTCATATTTGCTCCTAATCCAAAGCCAGGAACCTATTTATTCAGCTCAATAGATGACCTAATCATAGCAAATAAGCCATCAGATTCTCAAATTATTTTATAATTGAATTTCTACCCTTAACCAACGTAATCCTCAAGGAGGAGCATCATGAAGAAGGTATTAATTTTCATCATCAGCATCATCTTAATCACCACCCTACTCGCGGCCTGCACTCAAAGCGGCCCGGCCTCCGTGCTGGACAAGATCAAGAAGGACGGCAAGATATTGGTGGGCACTTCAGCCGACTATCCACCTTATGAATTTGTGGATAGTGCCGGCCAGAAGACCGGTTTTGACATCGAGCTGATGGAGGAGATTGGCAAGAAAATGGGCGTGACAGTCGAGTGGGTCGATATGCCCTTCGATAGCCTTATCGCGGCGGTGAAGGAAGGCAAGATCGACATTTCCATCTCCTGCTTCAACTACGACGAAGACCGTGCCAAGGAAGTTGGCTTCAGCAAGGCGTACTTTAATTCAGAAGATTCCTTCATCGCCAATAAAGACTTCACAGGCAAAATTGAAAAGCCGGAAGATGTTGCCGCTTATAAACTGGGTGTGCAATCTGGCACCACACAGGACACCTGGATCAAAGAAAATCTGATCGACAAGAACCTGATCAAGGAAGAAAACGTACAACTCTATGAACGTGTGGACCAGGCTGCTCTTGACCTTGCGGCTGGCCGCATCGACATTTTGATGGCAGATTATGTACCCGCCAAGGCTCTGCTCAAGGCCAACCCCGGCTTCCAAATGCTTCTGCACGAGGCCATCGCCTCCGCCGGCCCCCTCAATATCGTGCTCCCGCTCAACGACGAAAAAGTGAAAACAGAAATTGATAAGGCCATCGATACCCTGCAGACCGAAGGCGTTATCGACCAACTGGCTGCCAAATACTTCGGTGAATAGATCTCAAAACCCAATACTGGCAGGCTTGAACGATAAAGCCTGCCAGCCCAAAGGGTGATACTTTGGATCTGGGCAATTTCTTAAGCTACATCGCCTCCGGTACTTTGTATACCCTGGGGGCTTCTTTGATTGCTTTGCCTGCGGGGCTCATTCTTGGTTTGCTCTTTGCCCTGCTATACCTCTATGGGGGCAAAGTCCTTTCCAACCTGATGGCAGTCTACAGCACAGTCATGCGCGGCATCCCCCCGATTGTGCTGCTTTTTGTGCTCTATTTTGTGGTCTCAGGCAGCGTGAATCTTTCACCATTCCTGGCGGGGTCAATATCCCTCGGAATCATCAGCAGTGCCTACCAGATGGAAATCATCCGCGGAGCGATTCAGTGCGTCAGTGGTGGCCAGCTGATGGCTGCTCGCGCCATTGGCCTTAGCCAAACTCAGGCCGTCCGTGAAATCCTGCTGCCCCAAGCTTTGCGCATCGCCCTGCCTTCATGGTCCAATGAAGCCGCTATTGTGATCAAGGATTCGTCTCTAATCTATGCCCTGGGTGTGCCCGAAATTCTACGGCGGGCGCAACTCATCAGCGCCAGCACGCAGCAACCTTTTCTGGCATATTCTGCGGCAGCAATAATCTACTTTGCCCTGGTTTTCATCACCACCCGCCTGCTTGGCAGGTTGGAACAAAAATTAGCCATTCCTGCCAATCCTTAAGCGAGCGCTCATGACTGAACCCATCCTGAGAATCCGAAATCTGACTAAAAAATACGCGGATAAAGTTATCTTCCAGCATATTGATCTGGAGGTAAAATCCGGCGACACCATCGTCATCATCGGCCCCAGTGGTACCGGCAAGAGCACACTGCTGCGCTGCATCAACTTGCTCACCCGCCCAAATGAAGGCCAAATTTTTCTGAATGGTGAAGAAATTACTGCTAAAGGCATTAATGAGGATCACGTACGCCAACGGATTGGCATGGTTTTCCAAAATTTCCTGCTTTTCAACCACCTTACCGCCCTGGAGAACGTCAAACTTGGGTTAACTAAAGTGCGCCATATGAAGGCTGAGGAGGCTGAAGTTAAAGCCATCAGCCATCTCAAGCGCGTCGGCTTGTCAGAGCATATGGATAAATATCCCGGCCAACTTTCCGGCGGTCAGCAACAACGCGTGGGCATCGCCCGCGCTTTAGCCATGGACCCGGAGATTATGCTCTTTGACGAACCCACCTCCGCCCTGGACCCTGAACTCATCGGCGAAGTGCTTGAGGTCATGCGCGACCTTTCAAAAAGCGGCATGACCATGGTGGTGGTAACCCACGAAATGGGATTCGCCAGAGAGGTGGCTGATAGCATCATCTTCATGGAAAGAGGCAGCATCGTTGAAGAAGGCTCCCCTGAAGAGCTATTCGAACACGCCCACTTCCCACGCACCCGGGAATTCCTGGGAAAGATCTCCGAACTCTACGGTAAAAAGGAGAAGAAGGGCGAATGAGCGCCTGGATCAGCCTCTTTCAGCGATACTGGCCAGACTTTCTTAAAGGTGCTGGCATCACACTGGAGCTAACCTTCGTCGGCCTGTTGATTGGCTTTGTGCTGGGACTCCTGCTGGCACTTGGCAAGGTTTACGGTAGTACCTGGTTGCGGCGCTTATGCACAGGGTATATCGAAGTGTTCAGGGGAACGCCCCTATTGGTTCAACTCTTCCTGATTTATTACGGTTTACCATCTTTGGGGATAACCCTGGATCAAAGTACGGCTGCCTATGCCGCCCTTGGGCTTAACAGCGCGGCCTATCAGGCCGAATACCTACGTGGGGCTATCGTGGCCATCGGCGAATCACAGATGATAGCCGGCCGCTCGATCGGTATGTCGCGCTGGCAGACTATTTTCCAAATCATCCTGCCCCAAGCCTTGCGCCTGGCACTGCCAGCCTGGTCCAACGAACCCATTTCCCTGCTCAAAACCACTGGCGTGGTCTTCCTGATTGCAGTGCAGGACCTGATGGCCAAGGGCAAACGTGCTGCAGCGGCTTCTTACAACCCCATCGGTGCTTATCTGGCTGTGGCGGTGGTGTACCTTGGGCTCGTCTTTCTTTTGACGCTTGTCCTGAAGTGGGCTGAAAGGCGTACCAAAATTCCCGGTTTCGAGATGGAAACCAAATCGAGTTAAGTTTATTCAAGCCTCCTTTTCAACCAAATTATCCAATTAGTGACCCTCAGTATCTGGTTGACATTCGCCTCACTTGCGTTTATCTTTAACAGGCGTTGGGCGGGCTCGGTGCGGCGAAATTCGCCGAACCCCGTCAGGTCCGAGAGGAAGCAGCGGTAAGACGAACTCTTCGGGTGTTACCGAATCACCTGCCCAGCGCATCTTTTATGAGCGAAAACACACCTTCCGACACACCCCCAGTCTGTGACTACACGGATTCCGACTACCAGCAAACCTTCTGGGAGGCGGGCAACCGCCGCTACGAAGATGCGGTGGAAGAAATCGCCATCAAACGATTGCTCAATCGTGGCGGAAAACTGCTGATTGAGTTGGGGGCTGGCGCCGGCCGTAATACTGAGCGCTATACTGGCTTTGACCGTGTGGTTTTGGTTGACTATTCCCGCACCCAATTGCTGCAAGCCAGGGAACGCCTGGGCGATACTTCAAAATACATCTATGTAGCTGCAGATATTTACAAATTGCCCTTTGTAGCCGGGCTTTTTGACAGCGCCACCATGATCCGTACCCTACACCATTTTGCGGATGTACCGGCTGCATTCCGCGAGATTCGCCGGGTGATGGCCGAAAACGGTCTCTTTATCCTGGAATTTGCCAACAAGCGTAACCTCAAAGCCATTGCCCGCTACCTCCTGCGCAAACAGGATTGGAACCCCTTAAACCTGCAGCCTGTGGAATTCGTCAAGCTCAATTATGATTTTCACCCCCGTTATATCTGGTCTCAGTTGCAGGCCACCGGATTTGCTGTTGAAGACCGCCTGGCGGTATCCCGATTCCGGGCGGACTGGTTCAAACGCCACATCAAGCACAAATTGCTCGTAAAAATGGATGCTGCTCTTCAGTATTTCGGCCGCTTCTCCAACACCACCCCCAGTGTTTTCACCCGTCTGAGCGCTCAAGGCAGCAGCCCCACCCCCGTGCCAGGGCTTTTCTTTGCCTGCCCGGCTTGCGGCTGCGGTTTACCTGAAAACCAAGCTTCCATGGTTTGCCCGCAATGCGGCCACCATTGGGAATATAAAGACGGCATCTACGAGTTCCGCCTTAACCCCTCCTAATTCGTCATTATTAGCTTGATTATCCAGCTGAAAAAGCTTTGGCTGGCTTATCCCCGCGCCAATGCCAGAAGTAATACAACAGCACCGCCAGTGAATATGTGGCGATCGTAATCAGGAATGGGCCCGTAAACCCACTGCGGATTTGCAGCCAACCGCTCAGCACCGGGCTGATCGCCCACCCAAAATTGAAAGACATGCTGGAAAGCGATGCCACCATAGCGCGCGATTCCCCCTGCACCTTTTCCATCACAAACGTGGAGTAGACCGGGCTGGACATGTTCATCAGGGTGGCGCGTACGTAGTAGGCAATAATGGCCGGAGCCAGGAACGGAGAAAACCCCAGCAATACCAGGAACGGAATGGAGAGCGCCTGGCTAATGACCACCACCTGAATTTTGCCAAAACGCTCCGCAAGTGCCGGGGCTATCAGCAAACCTGCCCCCATTGCCAGCGCACCCCAGGCAAAAACAGTTCCGATCGCGGCATCGCTTTGCCCATGCACAGTGCGGAAAAAGACATTCATGAAAGGCATGATCATTCCAGCCCCAATCGAGGTTATCAGAAGCGGTAGGATTAGCCGGGAGAGCCCCTTCGGGTTGCGGTTGAAGTAGTCTACTTTGAAGATGGAACGGCCGCTTGAGGGCACATATTTTTTGCTAATGAAGAGGTACGGGATGACAGAAAGTGCTGATCCTACACAAATGATGGCCAGGGCCCCTGAGTAGGCCTGGGCGGTTGTGCTGGCCACACTGAGAAGGTTGCCAAACCAGGCCGGCATGTAACCGCCCACCCATTCACCGATTGAAATGGCAGTCATATTGATGCCCGAGGCCACGCTAAAGAGATATGTGCGCTCGTAATCAGAACTGTTTTCCATCAGGAAGGGCCCCATGCTGACGGCTGAGAGGGTGGTTGCCAGGCCTACCAGCGCGTTCATGGCGCAGAACATGGCAAAGCCGGGGAAAACCAACATCACGGCAATGGCAATACCAATAAACAAATTTCCCAAAATGAAGGCGTTGCGTTTACCAATCCTGTTAACCAGCAACGCAGCCGGAAGCGCGGTTAACAGGGAAGTGGCATTGCGGAAAGAGACCAGCGTACCAAGCACTTCCTGGTTAAAGCCCAGGCTAAGTACATAGAAATTGAATAAAAGCTGGAATATCCCCATCACTATACCCAGCAGGATGCTGCCTGTGAGATAGAGCCGGGCATTTTGGGTGAAAGCGGCTATGTGTTCCCGGTAATTACAAAAAAAAGAGGCTTTAGGTGCCTCTGCTTTGGTTTTTACCTGATCCACTTTGCCAGCCAATCAGTCCCCCCGCACGAAATTGTGCAATAAATCCTGCAAGGAATCAAAACCTTCAAAGCGGGTGGCATACTGCCGTTCCCCTTCTGGGTTGAAGTTGATTTGCACCAGACCAGCTACACGTAATTCGGTCAGATGTCTCGTCACGGTTGGTGGCCGCAGCCGCAGTGAGCGTGAAAGTTGGGCGGCAGTCTGCGGTGTTTGTGCCAGCGTGCGCAAAATGCGCAGCCGGGTGGCATCTGCCAGGGCACTCAACCCAGAAAGCAAATAATCCGGAACAGCATCCCCCGGGATCAGCGCCATTTCATCCGGCCTGGCACCGAACACCAGGATGACTTCATCTTCGCTGGGGTAATCATAGAAAAGGTAAGGCGTGCCCCAAAAAGATGGCGCCAGGTAGATTTTGCTTAGGTTTTCGACGTGAATGTAGCGCACACCAGCTGAAAGCTCCTCAAGCATGGCCGAAAGAGGTAGTGAACCAGCGCGCATTTGGGCATGGGAGAGGGACTGTTTGAGTGTTGGGAGAATGCGAATTTCTTCTTCTTTAAAATAAACTTCGTAGTAACTTCTGAGCGCCTTTACATAAGCTGCGCCAAACTTTTCCCGGTCTTCCCAAAGTTTATGCAGCGCTTCCAGGAAGCCAAGATTGACCTCCCGCGAGTTTTCCATGTAGTGGTCGGTAATAATTTCGCGCTGCTCGTGAGTCCATTTTCCGCCTTTAACGGTCGATCGTAAAGCTTCCTTAAAAGCTTCAGGTGTGCGGCCGCTGAAGAAGATAGTGTCGAACACCTTGGAAGGCGGCAGTTTCTCAAGCGCTGTGATGGCCATCAGAGCATCTTTTGGTTTTGGTAGGTTGTGGATGAAATAAAGTGGGTTGGTAATCACAGTATTGGCCATTTCGAGCACTTTTCGGTGTTCAGGCGGCAATTTTGAGCGTACACTTAGCGCCCATGACGGGCGCACGCCGTAATCTTCCGGCTCATGCAAAACGACCAGACTAATAAAAAAGTCATAAGCCGTGCCAATTTCCCAGTTGAGTCTCGAAGAAGTTGCCTGCATAAGTTTTCTCTGGTTAACAGTTGATTAATTATAAGGGTCAAAAACCTATTGTCAATAAAAGCGAAATGACCCAGGTATTACCTCTCGCACAGAGATAAACGCGGCGTTGCACTGCTCCTCCCTTTGCGTTTATAATCTTCTTGAGTGAAAGGATTGCCATGAACCAGACCGACCCAATCGAACACGATTTTTCCAAAGAAGAAAAGATTGCCGGTCTCCTCGACCAGATTAGCGCTTACATCGAACATTATCATAACGGCAGTGTGGAGCTGATTGGCATCGAAGGCAATACCGTTCGCGTGCGCCTGGGCGGCGCTTGTGAGAGCTGTCCTTTATCCACCGCTACCCTTCAGGGCTGGGTTGCTGGCACAGTCCATCAGTTCTTCCCCGAAATGGTCCTGGAAGCTGTTGATTAGTCTGCCCCCACATTAATATAATCTGTTCGTGAGATAGCTAGTAGCACCACCTTTCGAGGTGGTGTTTTATTTGCGTTTACTGACGAATTGGGCGGCTATGCGTTCCAATATAGCCACCAGTCTGGCGGCAGTAAAGTACCGTTCTAATGTTTTTTGGGTTTTCAGATAAAGCTTGAATGAACCCGGCATGGAGATAACCGGCAGCAGGGTAGCCTTCATGATTTCATGCCAGGGCAGCGGAACCGCCAGCAGCATATTCTTCATTTTAGCTTCGCTGGGGATGCGTTGGCCGGCAAACCGTTCACGCAAAATCAGGCTTAGTTTTTCTTGCGCGGCTGCCAAGCCAAACTTACCCAACAACCAGAGCAGAATATAGACCGCGAACAAGGCCAGGATCACCGGGTAATGCGTCTGCACCAATTCCCAAAGTCTACCAAAAATGTTCGCTAAATCACTCATCTAAGTCTCTACTTTCCATTTATCCACCAATTATAAAGCCAGCTAAAAAGAAGCCTCCTTGCGGAGGCTTTTATTGGGTGTTTTGGTGCGGAAAACTGGAATTACTGGATTGAGTGAGACTGCCCCACTGCGTAAACAGACTATAGCTTGACGACTTTCAGATCTTTCTTGCCAGGTACATCCTTGAGTGCGTTGCGGGCATCAAAGATTACTTTGGATTTCTCCAGCACCATGGCGTAATCAATCTTGGAATGGTTGGTAATGATGGCTACGCAATCGGCCTTTTCAACCGCCACCTGCAGCTCTTTTTCACTTTGCATCAACAAGCCGTCCTGGTCAATTTCGGGCACGTATGGGTCGTAATAACTCACCTCAGCGCCTTTTTCAAGTAGGAGGTGTGTAATATCAATGGCAGGTGACTCGCGCAGATCGCTGATATTCGGCTTATAAGTAACACCAATCAGCAGCACTTTTGACCCGTTGATGGCTTTTTTGTAGCGGTTCAGTGCATCCTGGATCTTGCTAACCACATAACGCGGCATGTTGGCATCAATCTCAGAAGCCAGGTCAATGAAGCGGGCCGTATAGTTGAGCGTTTTCATTTTCCAGGAGAGGTAAAGCGGGTCCACTGGAATGCAATGACCGCCCATGCCCGGGCCGGGGTTAAACTTCATGAAGCCAAAGGGCTTGGTGCCGGCTGCATCCACCACTTCCCAAACGTCAATTCCCAGGCGGTCGCACATCTGGGCAATCTCGTTGACCATCGAAATATTAATCATGCGGAAGGTGTTTTCAAGCAGTTTGGCCATCTCAGCCACTTCGCAGCTGCTCACCGGTACAATCGTCTCGAGGGCTTTGCTGTACCATGCCGCAGCCACATCGGTGCAAGCCTGGGTGATTCCTCCCATGACTTTGGGTGTGTTGTAAGTGGTCCAATCCGAACGGCCGGGGTCCATGCGTTCAGGCGAGAAAGCCAGGAAGAAATCTTCCCCCACTTTAAGGTCGTTACCTTCAGTTAGGATGGGCAGCACCAATTCGCGGGTGGTACCCGGATAGGTGCTCGACTCCAAAACGACCACCATGCCACGGTGCATATAAGGCGCGAGACCGTTGCTGGCACTGACGATGAAAGACATGTCAGGGTCGCGCTTTTTGGAAAGTGGGGTCGGCACGCAGATGGAAACGGCATCAATTTCGGCCAGGATGGAATAATCACTGGTGGCGCGGATGCGCCCAGCCTCTGTGTGCTTGCGCAAAACAGCATTCGAAATATCGCCAATGTAGCTTTCACCACGATTGACCATGTCTACTTTTTCTTGGTTGGGTTCAATCCCAATAACATTAAATCCAGCGTTGGCAAAGGTAATAGCCAGGGGCAAACCTACATAACCCATACCTACAACGGCAACATTGACGTACTTTTTTTGAATCAGTTGAATCAACTCATCTTTTACCATTTATCCTCACATTTACGCCTGGTGTTCAGACGTCAAAATAGACTTAATTGTTCGGGCGTGACGTTTTCTGGCTCTTGTTCTTCTTTTGTCTCTATTGGCTTCTGGGCAGTTGGTGTTGGTTTGGATGTTTTTTCATCTTTATGCGCCTTCTCGAGAAAGTGGCGAATGCCGGCAAAGTCAGCCATCAAGGTATCTTTTAAGGCTGGCTGATGCAAGGCCGCGGCCGGGTGATACATCGTCACGACTAACTGGTCTTCCACGCTGTGAGCCCTTCCATGGATAGCGCCTATCTTTCCATTTTCAATAAAACGGGCCATTGAAAAACGTCCCAGAGTTACGATCACCTTGGGCTTAATGGCTTCGATTTGGCGGTCCAAAAAACAGCTACACATGGCCAACTCATCCGGTTCAGGATCTCGATTCTGAGGTGGGCGGCATTTGACCACGTTAGTGATGTAGACATTTTCGCGCTGAAGTCCGGCTGCTTCGAGTAGCTGGTCCAGTAAATGGCCAGCCTGACCAACAAATGGTTTCCCCTGTTCATTTTCGTGAAAGCCGGGGCCTTCCCCAATGAACATAACCTCCGCGCTGGTTGGCCCCTCCCCCGGGACGGCATTTTTGCGGTTCTCGCTCAGTTTGCAGGCTCTGCAGGTCTTGACTTCTTGACGGATGGTATCCAAAGCTTCTTCAGCTTGCATCGTTTACTCCAAAGGCTGATTCTACTCTAAAAAAGTCACTTTTTATCGAGTTTGGCAGGATATAGCGGATCAGCTTGAGCTTGGCTTCCTCGATTTTTGGGAGTGTAAGCAGCAAGGCATCCTCATGGTTGTCCTGATAATAGGCAATCCGCCGGCCAACAACCTGAAACCCCAAATTTTTGTATAAGCGTACTGCCTCGGCGTTACCAGCGCGCACTTCCAAAAGAGAAGTCAGAGCCCGCATCTGGCAACCCAGCAGTAAGCCATCCATCAGCATAGCCAGGCCAATTTTCTGTTTACGGTATTCAGGTAGTACTCCGATGGTGCCCAGGTGCAATTCATCCACAATCAACCAGAAAACGGCAACCGCAACAACTCTTTGCCCCTCGGGCTTGTGGGTGTCCTCGGCCACCAGGCAAAGATTCTGGTTTACTGAATGCAGTTCGTAGGTAAAAGCGTCTTTGGGCCAGGGATCCGAAAAACAAGCTTTATCTAAGGCTTCAACTTCAGGAAGGTCGCCCTTCGACATATAGCGCAGTCGGATCTGACCTTCAGTTAATGCGAGAGTCATACCTCAGGAATGTTGCTGAGGGTGTGTACGTAGATTGGTGACAGGCTGGGGATGTCATCCACCTGGCCAGATTTGAGTTTTTGGGAGGCTAATTCCGCCAATACTGCGGGGCGGCGAACAGATTGAGAGGCTTCTGCCAACTTGGCTGTTTTCCATTTACGTCCAAGCACATGGCGCTCTTCGGCGGCCATTTCGCCGCAAACGTAGATGGGAGAAGTAATCGTCTTGGCAATGTCTTTAGGTTCATCCATCGCAACTTCGGTTTTGCGTACCCACGCACCCTTGACACCCTCATAGCGTGCCCAGGCAAATCGGCCGCGGCCCACTTCAAGCAGGCAAATCATAGGCCGGCGCATGACCGGCTGGCTGAAAGCCAATATATCCAGCGTAGGTATCCCCACAATGGGCACATTCAAGGCCAGGGCCAAACCTTTGGCAAAAGCAATCCCGATGCGCATGCCGGTAAAAGAACCTGGTCCAATGGCTACTCCAATACCAGTGACATCTTTGGTGGAAACGCGGGCTCTTTCAAGCATCGAGTAGACGGCTGGAGCAAGTTCGGTGGTGTGAAAGTGCTGACTGCGCCAGGATTGTTCGCTTAGGATTTGGACGCCATCATACAGCGCCAAGCCGATCCATTCAGTTGAGGTGTCGATGGCAATTAGCATCTTAGGCTCCAAATAGGGATTGCTGCAGTTTCTTGGCAACGGCTTCGTAAGCCTTGCCTCGTGGCGTAAAAATGAGATGACGCTGGTCTACACCCAGGTAATTAAGGGTTACCCACATATGTTCTTTAGGCAGGTAATCTTTCAAACGCTCCGCCCATTCCACAATCAGGATTCCGTTCTCAAGTTTGTGGTCAAGGTCCAGCATTTCTACGTCAAAAGGATTGTTGCCAGCCAGGCGGTAGGCGTCCGCGTGCAAGACTTTTGAGCCATCAGGATGGCGATATTCATTCAAAATCACATAGGTTGGGCTGGAAACACGGTCCGGAGAGCCAAAACCTTGGGCGATGCCATCGGTAAAGGTGGTTTTGCCAGCTCCAAGGTCTCCTTCCAGGCAGACAACCATCCCTTTTTGCAGTAGGGTGCCCAACCGCACGCCTACCCGACGAGTTTGATCCGCGGAGTGGGAGAAAAATTCAAGGGCATATCGGGCAAGAATTGGCATCTTATTCGCTTAGGTTAATGGTTGCCTAATTATACCGCAGCGCGGCTCGCCAAAGGGTCAGTAATTGTAATTTTGCGACCCGGAGGAACATAGTTGGGCTAAGTCAGTTGTTATAGATGTTGTGCAAAAGTCAATCTGCATTTGTTCTGCTTACCTAATAATAATTATGGATCTCAAAATATCTTTACAGAAGCTTTAGCATTGCTTCACTGTCCCGTTATCTTCAAAAAGTAAGCTTTAGTTATTGGGAACAATGTTTTGTATAAGGAGAAATTACAAATGAATAAGACTCTAAAGATCTTTTTGGTAATTATCAGTGAAATCGTGCTGAGTGCACTATTCTTTTTTGCAGGTTTAGCTATCGGCAGTAATAATTTTGGGTTGGCGGGTTATAGCCAAACTGGCATGATGAGTTGGGGTTCAAGAAACTCTACGTTCGGTAATACGATGATGGGTAACGGTTTCAATATGATGGGCGGTTACCAATCAGGTCAGGCTGCAGCCGTCAAACCTCTGACCATTGATCAGGCAAAACAAGCCATTGAGAGTTATTTGAAGGGTTTAAAGAATGTTGATCTGGAACTCAAAGAAATCATGATTTTCGACAATAACGGCTACGCTCGCATCACTGAGAAAAGCACCGGTATTGGCGCCATGGAACTGCTGATTGATCCCTCGACATTGTCCGTTTATCCAGAATATGGTCCAAACATGATGTGGAACCTGAAGTATGGTCTCATGAATGGGGCTGGTGGGATGATGGGCGGACGTACCGGTATGATGGGTGGTTATGGAAACTCATCCAATTCCACCTCTGCTACCATGACTGTTACCTCTGACCAGGCAGCAAAACTCGCTCAAGATTATTTAGATAAGCAATTTCCTGGCTACAAGGCCTCTGCGGATCCAGATCCATTCTATGGTTATTACACCTTGGATATCCTGAAGGACGGCAACCCAACCGGGATGCTCAGCATCAATGGTTTTAGCGGACAGGTTTTCCTGCACACCTGGCATGGAACGTTTATCGAAATGTGGGAATAGGCGCATTTAGCTTTCTTTTGTTCAGGGATCGGATTAACAGCCGGTCCCTGTTTGTATGTAAAATACATCTGTGATCATCAATGGGATACACATGAAGGATATCAATGTGACTGCTCCAAAAATACTCTTAATAGATGACGAACCCTCAATCCATAATGTTGTAACTGCTTATCTGAAAACCGAAGGATATGAATATTTTTCGGCGCTGGATGGCCTGAGTGGGTTGAACGCTGCCAGAACTTTCAAACCGGATGTGATTATCCTGGATGTGATGTTGCCAGGCATGGACGGTATTGAGTTGCTGGCCAACTTGCGGCGTGAGTCGAACGTGTATGTGATCATGCTCACCGCGCGCTCAGAGGAAACTGATAAGATCGTCGGTCTTAGTGTTGGTGCAGATGATTACCTGACCAAACCTTTTAGCCCTCGCGAGCTAATCGCCAGAATCAAAGCAGCATTGCGGCGAATTCAAAACGTGAACAATCCATTATTTGATACTTCACTACTACGTTTTTCTCGTATTCATATTGATATTTCCGAACGACGGGTTTGGGTGGATGAGCGCTTGATCGACCTCACTGCAGTAGAGTTTGATCTTCTAGTTGCCCTTGCGCAACATCATGGAATGGTGCTAAGTCGCGAACAACTTCTTGAAAAAGCATGGGGTTACGATTATTTTGGGGATACACGTGTGGTCGATGTTCACATTGGTCATGTACGTCAAAAATTAGGAGACGACTGCTTCATTGAAACTGTTCGTGGGGTCGGCTATCGGTTCGAAGACAAATAGGTGATGCTATGTTGAGATTTTTCCGCACCCATATGGTATGGAAAGTATTCCTTTCTTATGTTGTGGTTGTTCTCGTCGGCAGTATTGTCCTTGCGACTGCAACCAGCTTATCGATACCTTCAGCATTTGACCGACATATGTCCGGTATGAGCGCCATGATGTCTGGAAATTCAGCAATTGGCAGTGCTCAATACTTGGAGACAGAACTTTTTTCGAATTACCAGGCCGCTGTTTCCGACGCGCTTACTTTAGCGGCAACTGCAGCCCTGATTGCAGCAGTTCTTGCAAGCTATTTTATAAGTCGCCAGGTTGTTGGGCCTGTTCAACAGATGATGGCGCTGAGTCATCGGATTGCAAAAGGCGAATACGGCGAACGGCTTAAGGTTTCTGGCAGTGTGCAATACAACCAACTGGATGAGTTGGATCAATTGGGACTTTCCTTCAATCAAATGGCCGACAAACTTGAAAAGACAGAGGCTATGCGCCGGCAATTGATCGGCGATGTAACCCACGAGTTACGCACTCCACTGGCTGCGATCAAAGGATACATGGAAGGACTGATGGATGGCGTTATTCCAGCCACGCCGGATTCATATCAACAAGTTTATTCTGAGGCTGATCGGCTTCAGCGATTAGTCGATGATTTGCAGGAGCTTAGCCGGGTTGAAGCTGGCGCTTACCAGCTGAAGCTGGAATCGATTTCTCCTGACGATCTCATCGAATCCGTAGTGAAACACCTCGGCCGACAATTTGAAGAAAAAGAAATCCTGCTTGAAACAAAGTTGAATGCAAACCTTCCGCTTGTATCCGTGGATAAAGATCGCATCCTTCAGGTGCTTACTAATTTAGTCGGCAATGCGTTGCAATATACATCAACTGGCGGCCGTGTGACCCTAACCGCAGCAAAGGAAAAAAACGAGATCGTAATTTCCGTTTCAGATACCGGTATTGGAATCTCCCCCGATCACTTGCCATTCATTTTCAATCGTTTTTATCGCACTGATAAATCCCGGGCACGGGCAAGTGGGGGAAGTGGAATTGGTTTGACCATTGCCCAAGCCTTAATTAAGGCACATCATGGACGCATCTGGGCTGAAAGCACAGGTGAAGGAAAAGGTAGCATTTTTCATTTCAGTCTGCCAATAGGTTAAATATACGGAAGTTACTTTCCCTTGACAGCTTCAATAAAGCTTTACATTTCCATTAAGCTTGCTTTATCTAACCTGGTTAGTATAAGGAATAAAGTGCAAAAGGCACGCATTTGAAACCGGAGAAGATCCGAAAAGAGGATTGAATATTATGATCAGAAATTTTGGATATGGTGGTTTTGGTTGGATCGGAATGATCCTTGGCTTGGTGATTATGATCGCTTTAATCACAGGCTTTGTCATTTTAGTGATATGGGCTATTCGGCGAATGAGCGGAAATTCTAACCACATTCAATATCCTGTTTCGAAAGAATTAACAGCCAAAGACATTGCAAAAACGCGTTATGCCAAAGGCGAAATCAGTCGCGAAGAATTTCAGCAATTATTATCGGATATAGGCGACTAAGGAAGGTGTGACATGATGGGATTTGGAATAATCGGTATGTTTCTATTTTGGATAATCTTGATCCTCCTGGCAGTATTTTTAGTGTTTGGGCTGTTCCAAAAAAACAGGCCAAAAGATGACAATCAACCACTGTCTGCTCGCCAGATTTTAGATCAACGATATGCCAGAGGCGAAATTAACCAGGAACAATACTTCCTGATGTTGAAAGACATTCAGTAATTCGCAATTAATTAAACAAAAAAGCAATCCAAATTTGGGACAGGCAAGTACTGTTTTGGTCGGACACCCTATCAGACTTTTCAGGAAACTAAGCAACTTGCCAAAGATAAAATGTTGGACTCGTTTTTCCAAAAGGAGGAAATTGTCCCAGATTCAGATACAGATACAGATTTTGCTTCTCAGATTGTACGGTAATTCTTATGTGTCAGATCAAGTCTTGGCTAGTACATATACACCTGTCCTCTGGTGATGCTTCGTAACAGATATCTCGTTAACTCATCAGGTTTTCAATATCGCTGACTGACTTGGGTATCCTTTCTGAAAGATTTTGCACGCCGGATGAGGTCACAACAACATTCTCCTCAATCCTGACACCCATACCCCACTCCTTAATATATAGTCCGGGCTCTACGGTGTGGACACAGCCTTCCGTAATAGTTTTATTTGCATCTCGTAGATCATGCAGATCCAGACCAATTGGATGCCCTGAGCCGTGCATGTAGTAATTTCGTACTTCGCTCTTGTCTTTGATCAATCCCAGTGTTTTCAATGCCCCACTATAGAAATCAATGATTGCTCTATTAACTACGTCTTCGCTAATGCCAACTTTAGTAGTTGCCAGAGCAATCTCAAGCGCTTCATAAACTATGTCGTACACCATACGTTGCTTGGGACTAAATTTGCCATTGACCGGGAAGGTTCTGGTCACATCAGACACATACCAATTATTCATGGCACCTACATCCATCAGAATCAGATCGCCATCCTGACATTGATACTCGTACGCGTTGTAATGAAGGACAGTGGCATTCTTGGCAGCTGCTATTACGGAGCGAAATCTTGGTTTGCTACCTTGCATCTGTAGGTAATGGGTGTAGTGTGCACTAACCTGATACTCCCAGATTCCAGGTTGTAGCAACTTAGCAGTATGAATGATCGCATCCCCAGCCAGGTCTACTGCTTTGGCGATCTCAACGACTTCCTCATCAGTTTTGGGGTTACGAAGCCCGATCATAATCGGCAGCGAATTGCGTATGTTAAGTGAAGGATAAAGAGCAGCAACTTTGCTGGCAAACGTCTGTGTTAATGTGAACGGCTCGTGCAGATCGGCAATATTTGTAAAGAGATAGACATTCTCGCAAACAGTAGGTGAGAACATTTTTTTAGCAAATTCTGTATCGAACTGATAATTATAGAGAACTTGATCAATACCGGAAATCTCTAAAGCTTCTGCCGGTCGTACCATCTTCGCCTGCCATCTCTCATAATGCTCATCGACTGGAGGGATAAAGAGTTGAGCTACCTGCTGTTCCCCTTCTTTCCAGAGGATCAGCTTAAAATTGTCGCGATCCAAGCCGGTCAAGTAATAGAAATTTCTTTCGACAGAAAATGGATGGGCTAACTGATCATTACTATCTCGCCTGAAATGACCGGAGAAAAACACTGCCACAGAATGATCTTCCATTTGATCAAAAAAGCGCTTTCGGTTCTTAATATAAAAGTCTGAATTCATATCGGCTATTACTCCTTCATGATTAACGTTTTTACACTTCTTTGCATGTCAACAATAAATAACCAGTCATATCCCAATCACTGAAACAAAGTACATGAAACAAAATGCCCCGGACTAGATTCCAAAAGCGGTAACTTCTCGCCTGTACAGCCTTCCTGTACGTGTGGACATCTGGGAGCAAATCGACAACCCGGAATTGGGTTGATAGGACTTGCAATCTCTCCTTTAATCAATTGTCTCTTCCTTCTACCCTCAACTAACTTGGGAATCGGGATCGCAGACAACAGTGCTTGAGTATAGGGATGCAGAGGTTTTTCGAATAATTCTTCAGTAGGAGATACCTCAACGCACTGACCCATGTACATAACCATGATGTTGTCAGAAATATGTTTTACGACACTCATATCGTGTGTAATGAACATATAGGTTAGGTTTCGAGACTCCTGTAAATCCATCATCAGATTGAGTATCTGTGCCTGGATTGAAACATCCAGGGCAGATACCGGTTCATCACAGACAATAAATTCTGGGTTTAGGGCCAATGCGCGAGCCACACCAATTCGCTGACGACGTCCACCATCTAATTCATGAGGGTAGGCATTTACGAAGCGGCGCGAGAGACCAACATTATCCATCAGTTCGTTAACTCTATTCTTGATTTCAGTCTTGCTCTTAAGAGATTTTGCAGTACGGATAGGGTCAGCAATAATATCGCTGACAGAAAGCCGCGGATTCAGAGAAGAAAAAGGATCTTGGAAGATGATCTGTATTTTCTGTCGCATTCTTTCCATCTCACGTAAAGATAAATGTGAGATTTCCTCGCCATCAAAATATACTTCACCACTAGTAGGTTCGATCAACCTGACGATAACACGACCCAATGTTGTCTTACCGCAGCCCGACTCACCAACAACTCCGAGAGTTTGTCCTCTTTCGATTTTCAGGCTAATATCGTCGACTGCATGAAGATCGCCACGAGCGACTTTAAAGTATTTTTTCAGATTTCTGGTTTCAAGTAATGGTGAAGACATATTTCATCCTTTTACTCTTTAACAGTTTCTTCTGAAGCGTGAGCATCAACTTCTTCTGTAACTTCAGAAGCAAATAGATGGCAGCGGATACTATGGGTCTCACTGATCTTAAAAGCCGGAGGATGTTGTACCGGACAAATCTCGATGCATTTTGGGCAACGCTCGTGAAACTTACACCCAGATGGTAATGCTGCCGGATCAGGCATCATACCATCGATCGGGTGAAGACGACTTTCCTTCTTAGTTAAGTCAGGTATTGAGCCAAACAAACCATCTGTATATGGATGATGAGCATCGCCAGTAAAAATATCTCTCAAAGTACCAACTTCAATAATTTCCCCAGAGTACATAATAGCCACACGATCACAGATCTCTACTACAACACCCAGATCGTGAGTAATCAGGATTGTTGCCATATTCAATTTTTCTTTAAGCTCCTGCATCAGCTCCAGAACCTGGGCTTGAATTGTCACATCCAGAGCCGTGGTTGGCTCATCAGCCAATAATAGCTGCGGTTCGCAGGCAAGAGCTATTGCGATAACTATTCTTTGACGCATGCCCCCGGAAAACTGATGCGGATACTCGACTTTTCTTTCAACAGGAAGTCCAACCAGCCGGAAGATCTCATCGACTTTTTGTCCTGCTCCTTCTTTTGACAGTTCAGGCTGATGAATCTCCAAGACTTCTTGAACCTGATCACCGACACGAATAGTCGGATTGAGGCTTGTCATTGGATCCTGAAAGATCATCGACACCAAATTCCCGCGGAGTACTCTCATGTCATTATCACTAGCAGCGATAATATCGTGTCCATCTAGAACGATCGAACCTTTCTCAATTTTTCCAATTCGATCCGGAAGCAGTCTCATGATTGATAGTGCAGTTGTTGTCTTACCTGCTCCTGTTTCCCCGACTAAGCCCAGCGTTTCACCTTTATAAAGAGTCAAATCAAGTCCGTTGACTGCATGGAAGATAGCTTCATCAGTTGTATAGGTTACATATAAATCTTTTATATCTAACAGATGCTCCATAGTCTCTTCCTCCCACTAGTTTCTAAGCTTAGGATCCAGTGCGTCTCTCAATCCATCACCAATCAAATTGAAAGCCATGACCGCCAAAACGATAGCAATGCCAGGAAAAATAATCAGATGTGGACTGTAGCGCATGTATTCTTTCGCCGACGCTAACATTGATCCCCATTCAGGGATGGATGACGGTAGTCCCAAACCAACAAAACTTAAGGATGAAATCATTAGGATTGTGGTAGACATTGAGAGCGTTGCCTGTACAATAATCGGCCCTATCGCATTAGGAAGAATATGGTAAGTAATGATTTTGCGATCACGACAACCATAGGCTCTCGCTGCTTCAACAAAATCCTGACCCTTGACTGTCAAAATACATGATCTGACTATTCTGGCAAACCTTGGTACTGAAGAAACGCTAAGCGCAATCATCAGGTTCAACATACCGTTGCCTAGCGCTGCGACAATTGAAATAGCAAGCAAGATTGAAGGAATGGCCAAGAAGACATCCATAATTCTCATTAAGATGTTATCGGTTTTCCCTCCAAAATATCCTGCAGTCGCTCCAATCAAGGATCCCCCAGCTAACGAAAGTAAAATCGTTACTATGCCGACAAAGAGAGACACTCTGCCGCCATAAAGAACGCGTGCAAACACGTCTCTCCCGTATTGGTCAGTACCAAAAATATGTGCAGAAGTGGGAGGTTTGTTCCTATATTCCATATTGTGTCTAATTGCATCTGCTTCATAATCCACAAAAAGGCCGGCACCTAAAACGAAGATGACAACTAAAATCATAAACAGGATGAGACCAAAAACCGCCAATTTGTTCTTCATATAGCGCTTGACGATTAACATAAAGAGGCTTTGTCTCTTAGTCATGACAGGACCAGTTGCTTCGATTGTAATGCTCTGATTATTCATGCCAATCACCTCTTAGCTTTCTCGTACTGAGATTTGATGCGAGGATCAATGGTTGCATACAAAATATCGATTAATAAGTTTATAAGGCTGATGGCAATAGCAACGAATAAAACAGAAGCCATAACCATAGGAATATCTTTTTGTCGCACGGAAGTAATCATCAGGCTTCCCATGCCGGGAATGGAGAATACTGTTTCACAAATCATTGCTCCACCCATCTGTAAGCCAAAGTTAATGCCAATGATGGTGATTATTGGCAGAAGTGCGTTCCTTAATGCATGATAACGAATTATCCTGCCTTCACTTGTTCCCTTGGCGCGAGCCGTGCGAATGTAATCTTCTCTGATTACTTCCAGCATCGTTGAGCGTGTCATGCGAATCATGACAGCCATGCTGCCAATTGCCAAAGTCACGATCGGTAGTATAAATCCTTTCCAATTAGTTATCCCAATCGCTGGGAACCACCCCAGATTCAGCGAGAAGACCAAAAGCAACATCAATCCAAGCCAGAAGGCCGGGATTGAGGTCATGATCAATGCTACCCCCAGGCTCACAGTATCAAAGATTGAATACTGCTTTACTGCTGAGGCAATACCGATGGGCACACCGATCACCACAGACAAACCGATACCGAAGAAGGCTAGTGCCAGTGTGTTGGGGAATCTAGTTAGGATCTCACTGATTACCGGTAAACCTGTACGATATGAATTGCCAAAATTAAACCTAAGTACATTGCCAATATATTTGACATACCTGATTAGAAAATGCTCGTTGAGACCCATCTCTTCTCGCAAGATCTCGATATCCTTCAAGGAAGCATTCTCTCCAAGAATCATCTGAGCAGGATCACCTGGCGTTAAGGCCAAGATTGTAAAAATAATAAGCGAAATTCCGAGGATAACAGGGATCATCATCAGAAATCTTTTGCCGACAAAACCTAACAGTGTGACCTCCTTTAAGAGAGGGGCAGGTAAAGTATACTTACCCGCCCCTAAAACTCCTAATGTTCTATTTTATTCCCAGTAATAATCATAGACATATTGTTTCTGAGAGGTGCTGGCCTTAACCCCTTTGAGATCTGCACGGCAAGCAATACCATTCATCGGGCTGAGAATGGGAACCATAACAGCTTCTTCTTTCATAAGCTCAGAAGCCTGGCGATATGCTTCAATACGTTCCGCATCATCAGCAGAGAAGCGGCCAGTTTCAAGATAACCATCGAGAGTAGGGTTATTAACCATAACGAAATTATTTCCGCCTCCCAGATAATCACTATGGTATCTCATATACATGATGAAATCAGCGTCAGGATTCAAAGCAGTGTAGCTGTTAACACAAATTTCGTAATCGCTGTTGGTGTAAACATCCTTCAAGAATGCTGTTCTCTCCATCAGTTCTACCTGGGCATCAAAGCCTACCTGCCTTAACTGTTCAGCTACGATTTCAGCAACTTTGGAATAGACTCCAGATTCCATGGTGCGGATATTGAGTTTAACACCGTCAGAAAAGCCCGCTTCAGCCATCAATTGCTTGGCCAACTCCGGATCATAAGTTGCACCTTCGAAACCTTTAGGTGTGCCAAAACAAGTTGCAGGAATTGGGCTCGGGCATTCAACGCCAACACCTTCTGTAGCTCCGATTACAACACTCTTTATATCAATCGCATGCGCAACGGCTTGACGCAGTTTGGGATTTTCAGCGAAGAGACCTTTAGAATTATTGAATGCTACAAAATAGAAGGAGCTGGAAGAGATCTCATCATAGTAAAGATCCTTATTTGCCATAATATTGTCACGATCAGCAGCCATTGTGCTCACGAGCATATCTACATCCCCTGTCTCAAGAGCAATCAACGCCGCTGCAGGGTCAGAAACGAGCTGATATGTAAGTGTCTTAATCTTGGCTGGCTCACGGAAATAGTCCTCAAAAGCTTTAAAGACGATCTTCGACCCACTGGCCCAGCTATCAAACATGTAAGGCCCGGTACCCACAGGATGTCTTGCAAATCCTTCAGGGTCAGCTTCCGCCGCAGCTTTAGAAACGATACTGGTGTTGACACTTGCCAGACAGCTCTCGATCGGGCCATAGGCATAATTTAGCGTTAGCTTAACATGCTGGTCATCGACTTTTTCCATCTTTTTCATAGATGCAGTAATACGAGCTGTATTTGGCGATGCCAATGCACGATCATAAGAAAAGACAACGTCTTCTGCTGTCATGGTATCGCCGTTGTGAAACTTAACCCCTTCACGCAATTTGAAGGTGATCTCTGTTTTGTCTTCACTGTATTCCCAGGATTCAGCCAATCCCGGAACCAGACTGCCGTCTTGCTCTTGGCGAAGCAAGCTATCGTACAAATTGCATTGAATGCTGAAAGTATTTAAGTCGTTAGCTTTCATACTATCCAGTGAAGTTGGTTCTCCCGTAATTGCCAAGATAACTGAATCCTTGACATTACCAGGCTGATCATCTTCTTTTCCGGTGCTTTCAGCTGTGGTTACATCTGCTCCCTTGGTTCCCTCAGCTGTGGTTACATCTGCTCCCTTGGTTCCCTCAGGTTTTTCTTCCTTTGGTGAACAGGCGGTGGCTGACAGTATCAATGCAAAAACCAACACCACTGCCAATAGAAATGTGACTACCTTTCTTGTTTTCATTTTTCTCTCCTTATTATGTATTAGAAACTGTTGTTACAAATAACGTATTTCTGTTATACCTCCTCCAATGCTTGATCTTGCAATAATTCTTTTGCGAGTTCTTTGAGTGACCGAATCAAGACAGCGGTAAATAACCTAATTATAAAACAGGTATACGAATTTGAAATATACTAATTGTGTTCCTATATATACACAGAATATTGTGATCATGACATAATTAATGCTCAAATATGGTGGACATATTCTTGTAAATTCTGTATTAGAGGTGAAACAAATGGACTTATTCCAACTCAAGTATTTTGTAACTATTGTCGAAGAGGGTAGCATTTCCGCTGCAGCCAGAAAGCTCCATATGTCACAGCCTCCTCTGAGCCTACAGATCAAAAATCTGGAAAAGGAGTTCAACATTTCACTTTTTACCAGAGATAGCCGCAACCTGGTGATAACTGATGAAGGTAAAGAACTTTATAGAAGAGCAAAGGCAATGCTCGATCTGGCTTCTGTCACAAGCAAAGAAATTGAGGCCATGTCACGAGGTAGCAGTGGGATATTACGGCTGGGCACTGCGTCTTCTGTAGGGTATACGGATGTAAGAAAAAAGATCCTTGACTTTCATCTCAAGCATCCTGATCTATCCTATTCTGTGCATGAAAAAAACACATATTCTCTAATCGACGACCTAATTGACGGTCATTTGGACGTCGCCTTTGTACGCACACCATTTCCTCAGGCAGGATTTAAGTGTATCAATTTAAAAGAAGAAGACCTAGTAGCTATAGGAAACAAGTCGTATTTTGATACACCGGACCAAACGGTATCAGTAAGTTGGCTCAAAAACAAGCCTTGTATTGTTTATCGTCGTTGGGAGGCTCTGATTCAAAATTCTTTCCACGAACAAGGACAGCCATTCAGTCCTCTCTGCATATGCGACGATGCCCGCACCTGTGTGGGTTGGGCTTTCTCCGGCTTTGGTATCGCTCTGGTACCTAAATCTGCACTTGAACCCTACCAGATTTCTGAATTGTCATGTCATGAAATAACGGATTTAGGAATACGGTCCAACATTATGTTGATTATGCGAGAGGATTCAGCTAACAAGATCGCCAAAGAGTTCTTTGCAGCATTTGCTTAACTAACAATTTAAATGAACACCGATCCTGTCTTAAGTCTGCATCTAGGCTAGGCTGTAGCTGGTGGCATTCAGCCAGGGCGAGCCTTGTTGGATTTGGTAGTAGCGGGGACTGGGGTTCCAGCCATCGACAATTTCCAGGTATTTCTCGTGGGTTGCGGATCCATGCCAGCCTACGGCTAGTACCCAGTGCCAATCGGAGAGGGTGGCAGCTCTTTCATGGAGGATTACACCTATCATTACGAAAAAGAGGATGGTTACACGCTTGGCGCCCATATGCTCGAAGTTTGCCCGTCCATTGCAGCAGCAAAACCGCGTATCGAGGTTCGTCCGCTTGGAATTGGCGGAAAAGATGCCCCAGCTCGCCTCGTATTCGAAGGGCATAAGGGTAAAGCGGTTGTACTTTCTCTGATTGACATGGGAGGAAGACTGCGACTCATTGTGCAGGATATCGAGTGTGTCAAACCGATCATGGAGATGCCCAACCTGCCCGTTGCCCGGGTGATGTGGAAGATCAAACCGAACCTACGTGAAGGGATAAGGCAGTGGATCACAGCCGGCGGTGCTCATCATACAGTCCTGACCTATGATGTGACCCCGGAGATGCTTGAAGCTTGGGCGGAAATGATGGATATCGAATTCGTACACCTCACCGAGAACACAACCACCGAAGAATTAATAAAAGAGCTCCGGGTCAACGACTTGCTCTGGAAATTGAGGTGATATGCTGGAATTATTAAGACAACAAGTGTTGGAAGCTAACCTGCTTCTGCCTAAATTTGGACTTGTTAAGTTCACCTGGGGTAACGTCTCGGGGATTGATCGTGCCAGTGGACTCGTTGTCATCAAACCGTCGGGTGTGAAATATGAAGAGTTGACCGCGGAAGAAATGGTGATTGTTGACCTCAACGGAAAAATCATTGAAGGCAAGCTGAATCCTTCTTCCGATATGATGACACATGTTGAACTCTATAAGGCATTTCCAAACATTGGTGGTATCGTGCATACACACAGTCGTTGGGCGACAAGTTTTGCTCAAGCCGGTAAATCAATTGAACCTACAGGCACAACGCACGCAGATTATTTCTACGGCACAATTCCCTGCACCCGGCAAATGACTGCTGCTGAGATAGCCGGCAATTATGAGAAGGAAACGGGCAAAGTAATCATCGAGAAATTCAAGTCCCTTGATCCTGATTCGGTTCCAGCGGTGCTTTGCCAAAGTCACGGACCCTTCTGCTGGGGGAAAATGCCCGAAAAAGCCGTTGAGACGGCTGTGGTGCTGGAGGAAGTTGCCTTTATGCAATACCATGCACTCGAGTTAAATTCAGACCTCCCGCCCATGCAGAAAGAATTGCTGGATAAACACTTCCTCAGGAAGCACGGAAAAAATGCTTATTACGGGCAAAGGTGATTAAGGTACAAAAATCGATCAAACACTTTTTTCTTGTTTGGATAAATCACGAGTGATAATTAATAGGATCTTGTTCGACAATACAATCTGAAATTGATGACTTGTCGGCTGATGCCTGTCTGTCTGGAGACACTGCTAAATGATTCCCCTTCTTCAACCAACAGGACAGTTCGGATCTTCTCTTCATAACTGAACTTGGACATAAAAACTGCACCTCCTCAGGTTGGATTTATTGTCCAACTTTTGGGGTGCAGTTCACCTTCAGGTGTTTTTTTGGTTAAAGAGACGGAGTGCTCACTTGAAGACCATTTGTTAAGGATATTAATAATTTGTAAATTACCCTATGAGCGAGTTCAAACACATGTGAGACGATAGGGCTTTACAAAAAAGAACATTGGGGTCATCCTAAAGGGTGGAAAACCTAAATAAGGAGGAACCCCAATGCGGCAGATATATCTGCAGAGTGGATTTTATCATCTCGCCAAGATGCCTGTCATCCACGGGAGCGAGGTTGCCAAGCAGCGAGAACGCGTGTTGACCATCTGGGAGACGCTCTGCCAGCAAGGCATGAACCGGGAAGAAGCGAGTAAAGTTGTGGGGGTGTCGCGAGCAAGCCTGTATCGCTGGAAACGTGGGCTGCAGTTGGACGGTTGGAAAGGGCTGGAGAAGCGTAGCCGCCGACGGAAACGGGTTCGGAAACCACGCTGGAGTTATGACTTGATTGAAGGAGTGCGCTCGTTGCGGTTGCTTTACCCCTGCTTGGGCAAGGAGAAGATCAAGGTCCTGCTGGAAGCAGACGGTCTGGTGGCTTCAGTATCGACAGTGGGACGGGTCATCTCTGACTTGAAGCGTCGTCATCAAATCCCGATTGTGGACTCAAAGAAGCGCTGGAAACCCAAGCGGAAGACAAAAAGGCCGCACGCCATTCGCAAACCGAAGGACTATGCAGTGCAAGAGCCCGGAGATATCGTGCAAGTAGACAGCTTGGATCTGCATCCTTTTCCAGGGGTGCACTTCAAACACTTTACTGCCCGGGATATGGTCTCAAGATGGGACGTAATCGAAGTATTCCCCAAGGCCAGTTCAAGACAAGCCAAGGCGTTTTTGAGCAGTCTGATCACGCGGGCACCCTTTCCGGTCAAAGCAGTGCAGGTGGATGGAGGCAGCGAGTTCATGGCAGAGTTTGAAGAGGCTTGTGCGGAATATGGCATTCAGCTTTTTGTCTTGCCTCCCCGCTCTCCAAAACTCAATGGGCGAGTTGAGAGAGCCCATCGAACGCATTTAGACGAATTTTATGCCGTTTTACCCCGGAAGGAGACTTAGAGTCCTTGAACAAAAGCCTGAGAAGTTGGGAGTGGGTCTACAACAATATCCGTCCTCACCGTGCTCTGGACAATCTGACCCCAAAACAGTATATTGAACGTTACCATCCTGGATTAACCCCAGTTGCGTCTCATATATATTGAACCCATTCGCTATATTGACTTTGTTGTTTTGATTTGTTATAATTTTGAATATCTCAAGCAACCGGTTGCGCAACTGGTTCTTCAAAAACAGTTGACAAATATTCATCTTGTTCTCCGGAGGGCTAGCAGTATTGAAACAGTCAACTATGAAGGATGTGGCGGATCTAGCGGGTGTCTCAAAGACAACGGTATCACATGTCATTAATGTCTCTCGCTTTGTAGAAGAAGAGACGCGCCAGAAAGTCCTGAAAGCCATCCAGGAATTGAAATATATACCCAGTGCCGCAGCTCGAAGCCTAACCACAAAGAGGACAGGTACTGTTGGGATTGTTATTTCCGATTGTTCTAATCCATTTTTTGGTGAGCTTCTTTTGAGTATTGAGGAAGTTCTCCGTCCCCAAAATTATGCGTTGATTATCTGCAACACTGCTGAAACACTGGAGTACGAAGCACATTATCTGGACCTCCTCTTGAATCAGCGAGTGGATGGGATTATTGCTGCCGCGACCAGCCAGCCTTGGGTCGAGCTATCAAGAGCGGAAATCCAACAAACATCGGTTGTTTTTGTTGACCGAGCTTACGATAATTTCGATGGTTATTATGTCGGGGTGGACAACTGTGCCGGCGCATACCTTGGTACTCAGCACCTGATTCAACAGGGGTATCGAAAGATTGGTGTCTTAGCTGGCATGGATCGCCTTTCTACTATGCGAGAGAGATTAGATGGGTGTTGCCAGGCATTGAAGGATGCCGGAATCCAAATCAATTCCGATTGGTTTATACGATCTCAATTGAGCCTAGAAGGTGGTCGCCAGGCAATGCGGGAGTTCTTGAACCTGTCCGATCGTCCTGAAGCGTTATTTATAAATAACAACTTATTGGCTTTGGGTGCATTGCTGGAAATGGGTGATCGTAACAGCGATTTGCGAAATGAGTTAGGCTTAGTTGCGTTTGATGATCATCCTTGGGCAGCAGTTTCGAGCCCGGCACTCACGGTGATCAGGCAGCCTACCAAGCAAATCGGGCAGGCTGCTGCTGAAATGATTCTCTCCCTGATAAAGGAAGAACCAGTTCCTGATAAGAGAGTTATATTTCCCTGCGAGTTGATCGAACGGCAGTCAAGTCAAAAACGTAAGGATTAGTTTAAAGTTTCGTGAAATATACTTTTCGCCACGACATGAGAAATTTGCTTTTTCAAAACTGAATATTATCCACCTGCGTAATGGTTTTTATCAGGAACCGTTTTGGAAATGTTCTATAAGTTTTAAGAATAAGGTTCTATGAAAATTAATAATTAGCCATAAGTGTTTTGTAAATTTTTCACGATAAATTCAGTTTTATGAAAGGTGCTGATATGAATAAAGAATTCTACGTTGAAAATCGCCATAAAATGGCTGCGAGGATGTCGGATGGCGATGTGATGCTTTTCTTTAGTGGAAGGTGTGTACGCAAAACCGCAGATGAAAATTACCCGTATTTTACCAACCGGAATTTCCTGTTTCTTACTGGAATCAAGCAGGAAAAATCCGCGCTGATAATGCAAAAACGAGATGGGGATTTATCTGAGAGCCTCTTTGTTCTGAAACCAGACCAGGCACGCGAAATTTGGACCGGGCGGCGGTTCACTCTTGATGAAATTACTGAGTTTAGTGGTATCGAGCGCATTGATGATATCTGCAATTTACAAAAGTATCTAGACAAGTTGTTGTCCTCTCGGAGTGCAATCACCTTGTGGCTTTGTTTTGATGCACTTGTCCCAGAAGATGCGATTTCAATGGAGCAGGAATTTGCGAAAACAATTCAACAAAAGTATCCTCATGTTGCCACCCACAATAGTTATCCATTGGTTTGCTCGCTGCGAAAAATCAAGACGCCCGAGGAAATTGATGCAATCCGCAAGGGTATGAAGATCACCGATGCTGGTATTCGCCATTTGATGCGGATTGCTGAACCCGGGATGATGGAATACGACCTTGAGGCTGAATTTAACCACGAGCTAGCCTTACATGGACAGCGTCAAACTGCTTTCCCCTCGATCATTGCCTCGGGGGAACGGATTTTCTATTTGCATTATTCACAACTTTATGGACGTGTTGCTGATGGTGAGTTAATTCTATCGGATGTGGGCGCTGCATACGATGAATATTGCACAGACATTTCACGCGTTTTTCCATCAGCTGGTCATTTCAACGAGAAGCAGGCAGCGCTATACAATATCGCTTTTGAAGCCAACCGGGCGGTGATGGATCAAGTACGTCCTGGTGTGCCCTTCACCATGCCGAACCAGGTATGTAAGGAGGTAAGCTTCAAAGGCCTTAAAGCTCTGGGCGTCCTCAAAGATTATTCACAGATTAATCAATATGTGTGGCATGGGGTCACCCATCATGTTGGGTTGGATACTCATGATGTCGGTGGTTATGATGACCCTATGGCGGAAAACATGGTCTTCACAGTGGACGCGGGTATTTATGTCCGCGAGTGGGGTATAGGACTGCGCATTGAAGACAACGTTTTGGTGAAAGAAAACGGGTGCGAGAACCTTTCTGTTTCAATTCCAACAACGATCGAAGAGATTGAATCTTTAATGGCCGGAAAATAACCTCGACAAGAATTTCCACTAAGAATGGAACCATTGATGAAATACCAACTGATGTTTGATCAACCCTCCCTCAGATTTGATGAAGGACTACCTATTGGTAACGGCAGATTTGGATTGCTTTTTTTATATCTGACGGTCGAGAAACCTAATCCTGACTTCGCTTTTCGTAATAGGTGATGGACTTAAGGTCATACAGTCCTAACATCCCCATCGCTGTCTGCGCAATGATATGCGAAGAATCCGGTCTGCCCAGGTTTCTGGATGCCTCTGCAAATTTCAGTCTTTCCCCTGGATTGCTGATCCATTCGGTCAAAAGCGCGGCCACCTTCTGCGGGTCAGCTTCCCAAACACCCACTTTACGCCCGACCACATAATCCACATTCCCATTTTCCTGGCCTGGGATCTTGCTGTAAAGAATGATCGGCAGTCCGGCTACACAGGCCTCCGAGATCGTGCCCGGCCCTGCCTTGGTGACGATGACATCGCTTGCCTGCATGTAGGTTGGCATGTCGGTGGTAAAACCGATAATGACAGCCGGAAAGTTGTATTCGCGGGCTTCCAGGCGCTCTTTCAAGGCCGTATTGTTTCCGGTGATAATCACCAGTCCGGTAGGAACCTTGGCCTCATTTATGGCAGCCACAGTTTCCTCAAGCGGACCCATACCCTCGCTGCCACTCACCATCAGCACCAATGGCATATCCAGCGGTAACCCGAGTCTCTTGCGGGCTTCCTCTTTAGAGACTGGATTGCGATAGCCCTCCTTGATTGGCAGCCCTACAATGTGCATCTTTTTCTGTTCAATTCCCAACTTCAAACCGCGCCCATAAGCTTCTTCCGTGGGCACGATGGTGATATCCGCAGCCTTGTTATACCAATACTCGTGGGTGCTGATCAAATCGGTAACCACGGTCAGGTATGGAGGATGGTTATCTCCGAAACTGCGCAGGATAGGCGTATTGATGATCGGATGGACAGAGATAATCAGGTCGCACGGGTGTTCTTCGATCAGCCGATCTACCCGGTTCTTTACAAGTGGCCAGGCCAGCGATTGTGCAAGTCTTGAGGTCGTGTGCGTATTGCTGGTTTCAAAAATCAGCTCCCAAAAATCGGGAAACTGGGCCCAATTACTGTAATCCGGTCCGGCTTTGTTGAGTGGTGGCGGGGCGTAATCCTTGAAAAAATCGACCATTTCCCAATCCACCTGGCCAGGAAATTCGGTTTGCAGAGCCTCCTGGATGGCGACAGCCGCAGCGCGATGGCCGCCCCCTGTGTCTGAAAAAAGAAACATAATATGCGGTATTTTACTCATCGTCAGTATGGTCATCCTCAACATCTTTTAGCAGCCAGCGTTTCATTCGACGGCTAAGCTCCCGCCGAGTCAGCAGGATGCGGTGCTGGCAAGTCAGACAAACCAGGCCAATATCCGCCCCCAACCTCACCACTTCCCAACGGGTACCCCCGCAAGGATGCGGTTTGCGCATTTCCACATGATCTCCAATATTTATCTCAGGCAGCATCAAAAAGATTATACTCGGGTGCTATAATTTCTTAAAAGTCATAGAGGCGACCCAAAACTTGTGCTTAATTTTGCCAACTTAGATCCTGCCATTCTCATTACCCGCGTGATCACACTCATGATCGCCTTTACCATTCATGAACTCACTCATGCACTGGTTGCTAATTGGTTGGGGGATAGCACCGCCAAGGATGCAGGGCGCATCACCCTGAACCCAATTGCCCACATCGACCCCTTCGGCGCGCTCATGCTTCTGACTGTCGGCTTTGGCTGGGCAAAGGCCACACCCATTAACCCCAACACCCTCAGGCGCCGTTCGCCAGCCGGGGTCATGCTCGTCTCCATCGCCGGACCCCTTAGCAACCTGGTTCTGGCAGGAATTGCCGCCATTTTCCTCAATCTTTTCCCCGCGCTCATCAATCAGCCCAGTAATGGTTTTTTGCCCAGTTTGGGGAGCTTTCTCACATATTTCTTCCTCATCAATATCACTTTGGCGGTCTTCAACCTGATCCCAATTGCTCCCCTGGATGGCGATAAAATTCTGGATTACCTGATACCGCTTGGTTGGAGGGATGCCTTTGACCGCATTCGCCCCTTTGGCAGCTACATTCTCCTGATCGTCGCTTTTGTCCTGCCCATGATGGGCATTCCAGCCTTTTCAAGCGTAATGAGGCAACCGATCAATACGCTCGTGCAATTTTTCCTGCGCCTCTAACCCAACATGCCTTGTTACTGCTACATGCTCGAGTGCGAAGACGGCAGCATTTATTCCGGTTGGTCCACAGACCCATTCAAGCGTGAAATTGCCCACTCCAAAGGACTGGGAGCTGCCTACACCCGCCTGCGTAAACCCACTAGACTGGTCTATGTTGAAGCCCTGCCTGACCGCAGCAGCGCGCTTAAACGTGAAGCCGCCATTAAAAAATTGACGCACAAACAAAAATTGTCCCTGCTGGATGCCCCCACAAATTCCCTGGAGGAGATGAAAATTCATGGTCCGTCATAAAAATATCACCCACCCTCAATTTGTCGTCGTCTCACCGGGTAGAGTGAATTTGCTCGGGGAACATGTGGACTACAGCAATGGCATTGTTTTACCGGCTGCCATTGACCGTTCTGTCTGCATTACGGTTCGCCCCATCAAAGAACCATTTGTGCGCCTACAAGCGCTCGCCATCAAAAAACAGGCCATTTTTGCCTTGGCTGATCTGGAAAAGAAGATCATGGTCAACGGGGAACCCATGCCAAATTTTGTCAAGTACCCTGCCGGGGTTGCATGGGCTCTGCAGCAAGCTGGCTTTAGCTTAAACGGCTTTGAGGCCAGCTACACCTCCACCATCCCGATGGGGGCTGGGCTCAGTTCTTCGGCTGCTGTTGAGGTGGGTTTCGCTTTAGTCTGGAAGACGCTTGGCAATCTGGCGATCGAAGGCATGCATTTGGCTCAATTGTGTCAAAAAGCTGAAAACCAGTATGTAGGGGTCAACTCTGGCATCATGGACCAATTTGCATGTTACTTTGGCGTAAAAGACCATGCCTTGATGTTTGACACGAGTGACTTCACCTGGCAGCCGGTGCAACTGCCGGAAGGCACTTCCATCATCATCGCTGATTCCAGCGTCCGCCGCAGCCTAACCACTTCAGGATATAACGAACGCCGTCAGGATGTTGAGGAGGCAGTGCGCCAACTGCAAATCTGGTTCCCGCAACTAAAAACGCTGCGGGAGATTTCGCCTGCGCAATTCTTTGAGGTTAAAAACAGGCTTTCCGAACGCCCAGCCAAACGCGCCGAGCACGTCGTCACGGAAATTGCCCGCGTTCAGGAAGCCGTGCCGGCTCTGGAACGCGGCGATGGCAAGAAATTCGGCGAACTGATGGCGGCCAGCCACCGCAGCCTGCGCGATCTATTTGAATGCAGCACACTCGAATTGGATACCTTAGTGCAAATTGCCTCAAGCTTGCCGGGCTGCCTGGGTGCCCGCCTAACAGGGGCCGGTTTTGGCGGTTGCACAGTCAATTTGGTAGAGACAGAAACTTCAGATAACTTTATTGCCGAACTTGGCAAAGCCTACAAACAAGCCACCGGTAAGACCGCCCAAATCTATCGCTGCCAGGCCTCGCAAGGGACGCATGTCCTCTAACCCATCCACCAGATCGCCTCGGATGAAGATTAAGGAAACAAATCTGGAATCTAGTTAATTTATTAAGGAGTGTAGTCGTGTGGGAAGCCATCCAGAAGATTAAACAAGCCGTCAATCCTCAACGTGCTTTTGAATCCGTTCTCGAAATCAGCCAGTTTCACCGCATACAGGCTTCCCCAGGTTATCGGGCGGCCGCCACCTGGGTGGCCAATCGCCTTCAGGAAGACGGTTTTGAGGTAAAAGTCCATTCCTACCCCGCCAACCCACGCCAGTGGTACTTCCAATCAAAGATGTTCCAGGAATGGGATTGCCAGGGAGGCAAGCTTTCCCTGGTCACTCCCGAAAAAAAACTGCTGGCGGATTACAGCCTGAACCCATTAAGCATCTGCCCAAAAAGTTACGGTATGGATTTTAGGGAACACCCCGTCAATATCGTCTTAATGGATAAAGGCCCCGACCCTGAAGCCTACCCTGGCTTAAAGGCTGAAGGGGCATTGCTCTTTATCCGCGGTCTCGTGAGCGAATACATGGAATGGGCCATTCAGAAGACCGGTGCCATTGGCTTCATCACCGATTTCATGCGCGAGCTCAAGCCCATCCGCAGCCGTTACGACTTGCCGGACGCGCTCAACTACGTCAGTTTCTGGTGGAAACACATCGAAGGGGAACCTAAGGTGGGCGGCTTCACCCTCTCGCCCCACACGGGCGACAACCTGGCCGAACTCTGCCGCAAGATGGCTGAGGAACACGCCCAGGACCCAACAAAACCTGAATTCCCGCAGGCTAAAGGTTTCATTGATGCCCGCCTTTACGATGGCGCCATCGAAGTGGTTGAGGCTTTCCTGCCCGGTAAAACGAATGAAGAAATCCTGATTACAGCCCATCTTTGCCACCCGCGTTCCTCAGCCAATGACAACGCCAGCGGCGTCGCGGCAGGGATGGAAGCCTTCCACGCCCTGCAGGAACTCATCCAAAAAGGTGAATTGGAACCACTGGAACGCGGCATCCGTATGATTTTCATGCCAGAATTCACCGGAACCTTCCCCTGGGTGCATGAACTCGGCGAGGAAGGCCGCAAAAAGATCAAGGCTGGCCTAAACCTCGATATGGTGGGTGCCCGGCGGGGCCAATACTACGGCCCGCTCACCCTCAGCGCTATTCCTGATTCCACCCCAAACCTGGTTTGGGACGCGGCTCTCTTTGTGATGGATGAAATCATGAAATCAGCCCCCTCACTCAGCAACGAGATGGCCGTTCCGATGTTCAACTTTGCCCTGGGTAATTTTGAAGCCGGTTCTGACAACTACATTCTTTCAGACCCCACCATCGGCATTCCGACCCCTATGTTCGGTCAGTGGCCAGATAGAACCTACCACACCTCCGCTGACACCCTGGAAGTCATTGATCCCTTTATCTTGGCCCAGTCGGCGGCCTTCGCGGCTAGCTTTGCCTACACCCTGGCTAATTTAAAGCCGGAGCACCTTGCTTACCTGATGAAACGCGGAAGGCATGATTTTTTTCAACAGGGATATAAAAAACGCCTCGCCCTGCAGGAAAAAAACGCCCTCCCCGAAAAGTTTGAACTTCAGGCAAAGATGCGTTTAACCGCCAGGCTGGCTTGCAACCAGACCTATTTGCGCTACTTCAAAACCAATCCTCCAGAAATTATTGAAATGGTGGAGGATGAAAACGAATGGATCGCTCAAGTTTGTTCCGGGGAGATCGAACGTTTCCTTGACGATTTCTTCCCGGATTATATTCCCCAGCCTTCTACTGTCCCCCAAGAGTACAACTACGTACCCAAGCGTAAGTATATTGCTCCCATAAATAAACTGGAAGACGTCATTGCGGGAGACATGGAAAAAACCAAGGCCTACAAAGCGTTTGTCAAGGACTTCCGAAATCAAATCAACTCGCCTTTGTCGCTTGATTCCCTCATCCAATATCACATAGACGGCAAAAAGACCCTTTGGCAAATCGCCCAATCCGCCATCTACGAAGCCAACGAGGGCACGGTGGAATACGTGCATACGTACGTCCAGTTATTGGCGCAGTTAGGATTGGTGAGTTTTGATACAGCAAGAAGGAAATAAAAAGCCTAAATTACTATTCCATGTAATTTCTCAGCCTTTTGGAGTACTTAGAATAATCGCGGCGATTTGTTACACGAATCCTGCTCATATATCGCACACTTTTTTCAATATTGGTGATATAATGCCCACAATTGATTGACAAAGAGTCAGTCATTTAAGGCTAAGATGCGGGGTAACATGTGCACTAATCGCCAGCCACAAAAAATATTTTATCTCACAAGGCAAGAACAAAAACAAAATCTACATCATGTAGTTATCAGACAGTGCCACCAAAAGGTGGCACTGTTTTTTCTAAATCAACAAACACCGCCAAAAACATATATGGATTTTTAGAAAGGGTCAGGATGTCATGAAAAGAGGTCAGTTTATTCTCGCGATCTTTCTTGTCTTAGCCATGGGTCTGGGTTCACTGGGCTCAACGGTCTCTCAGGTGGCAGCTCAAACACTCCCACCTCCCGTCAAAACACCTGGTTGTTCGATTCCAGAAGGAGAGAGGATACATCTGGCAGGGAAAGCAGGTGAGGTCATTCCCCTGCATCTTGAGGCGGTCAGCGCAACGGCTGCTGATTGCATCTGGGCAGCAGGAAAACCAGCTGAGTTTGGCAGCCTGGAGCTGCAGGAAACTGTGAATGCACTGGAAGCAACCTATACCCCTGACCCTGGGCATATCGGGTCGGATGAGTTTGAATTGTTGGTGGCCAACCCTCACGGTTTACCCAGTCTGATTACCGTTCTGATAGATGTGATGCCAGCTAGACCAACCCAAATATCTGATCCTGAGACTCTCGTGGCACGACATGAACAAGCGAGAGCAATTGAGCATGTGAAGCCTTTAGCTTCCGGACAATACCTATCCGAATCTAATGCTCAGATTACTGTGGTTACCCCTTATATCGTTGTGCATTCAGGTGACGACCGAATTGAAGGACTGAATTGGACTACTGGTGCCGCCTTTACCGTAACTATCGGAAGCAATAGTTGGTCGGGAACTGTTGGCAACGACGGAAGGTTCGATATCTACACAACAGGATTCGACATCACTGGCGGTACGGCAATTACAGTCACAGATGGTTCCAGTAGCCTTACTTATACAGTCGACTTATTACACGTTACCAGTGTAGATACTACAACTAATATTGTTCAGGGTATCGCCTTAACCGGCGCCACTGTTCACAACGTTGTATATTCTCCTGTTTGGTTTGTGCATCCTGATATTGTGATTGCAGACACTGAGGACAAATGGTCAATTGACTTCACCGGGCAGTTAGATCTGGTGCAAGGAATGTATGGCCAGGCGTACATTGACCATGCCTCTGGAAATCGTACTGCGTACGATTGGCATCTGCTCAAACCCACCATGGATGTTTCGTTGACTTATAACGAAGTGTACGCAAATGATTGGGAACCAGATTCCTACATCACACTGACGATTGGCTCAAGCAGTTGGCAAAAGAAAGCGGACAGCAACGGTTGGGTCTGGTTTCCCGTAGATTCCAAAATCGAACCTGGAACAGAAGTGGCAATGACCGACGGTATCAATCCCATCTCGCATATAGTTCGTGACCTCAAAGTTCTTTCATTCAACCCGGATACTGACGTGGTTTCAGGTACCGCCGAACCTGGCTCAGTAGAGGTGTTAGCTTGTCTTGATGGGGGTAGTAGTTGTGAATTCCTTCCAATTGACCCCATTGTTGGGTCGGACTTAAGCTGGAGTGCAAATTTCACCGGTTTGGTGGACCTAGAACCAGGCTCGACGGGTTTTGTAAGGCAATATGATGAAAATCAAAACTACACAAGCGTGTATTGGCATGTTCCAAAACCCCGGATGGAAGTCGCCGTGACCTACAATTCGATAAACGTTTATGACTTTCCTGCTTCCTCCAGAGTTTACCTCTATATTGATGGCGTTTACATGGACAGGGGCACTTCCAACTCCAATGGTTATGTCTATTTTTACCTCTACGATTTTGATGTTAAGGCAGGCCAGACTGTCACCTTGACATCTGGATCCGTCAGCCTCAGTTATGTGGTCCAATCCATCACGGTTGATAACCAGGACGTTGCCTCAAATATCGTATCGGGAAAAGGAGATGCCAATAAACGTGTTAATGTATATGCTTGTACGACAGGTACATGTACCTGGGATAATGGGGGTGTTTATGCGGATGCTCAAGGTAATTGGAGTTACGACTTTACGGGTTTGGTCGACATAGTCAAAACCTCAACTGGCCGGGCTTATCAAGAGGATGCAAACGGAAACATAACCTGGTATTCCTGGTTTGTTCCTAATCCGGTAATGGAAGCGTACCCAATGTGGGACCAGGTTTCGGCTTACCTATTCAAGCCCGGCGGGGAGGTCACCCTTTCAATTGGCAGCCTCACCTGGAAAGCTGTCGCTGATGAAGATGGGTGGTTAAATATCAATACAACTGGGCACGATCTGGTGGCAGGCGACAAGATCTTTATGACACAGGGTGATCTCGCCATTGATCATACGGTTATCGATTTACAAGTAACCAATATTGATGTTATTAACGACGTGGTCTCAGGCAAGGCACAGACGGAAATAATTTGTGAACTGTGGGGTTATGATGACAATTATTGGGAAACAACTGTAATGCCTGGTCTTGATGGAAGTTGGACGGCAGATCTTACGAGCTTCGTCGATGTGAATCCTGGGAGTTATGGCTATGTCTCACAAAGCGATTATGAAGGGGATAGCACGATTATACGGTGGAATGTTTCCAACCCCAGCTTTGTTGTTTACCCACAAGATGACGCTATCAGTGTTTATGAATGGCCTGCAAACGATAAACTCAAAATCACCATTGGTAACCGAACGTGGGACTTGACAGCAGATGTAGATGGATGGGCCTATTTGGAGTTGGAGGGATTTGACATTAAACCCGGACAGGTAGTGACCGTAACAGACGGAACTATAACCAAAGCGCACACCGTGGTTGATCTCTATGTGACAGAAATTGATCTAGAGAATGATTTGGTTATTGGTCACGGAGGTCCCAATTCATCTGTATTCGTCGCGGCTTTCCAACCTGATGGCCACATTGGTTATGGAATACGACCCGAAACTAATGCAAATGGCAACTGGGTTGCTGACTTTTCCAACATGATAGACTTGATTCCTGGGGGTTGGGGCTGGGCGGAACAAGAGGACGACGATGGCGATATAACGCATGTAGAATATACTATCGAGGCGAAGCTGTTTTTACCGATGATTCTGCGCTAGAATTATTTTCCCCATTACTTTTCACAAGAGGCAATCGCGAGATTGCCTCTTGAATTTCCCCTTCGCTATGGTATACTTTTCGGGCTCTGGCTTGCGCCAGGGACACTATTTCACACGCCTTAGCATAGACCCTCCCGCGTGCCTTCGGGTTCGGAGCGGTTGCAAAGCCAGGCGGCGGCATAACGCAAAGGAGTTATCATGCCTACTGTATCTATGAAAGCCCTCCTCGAGAGTGGCGTCCACTTCGGACATCGCACCAATAAATGGAACCCCAAAATGCGTCCGTATATCTTTACGGAACGCAACGGCATCCACATTATCGACTTGCAACAAACAGTCAAACTGCTCGACGATGCCTTCAACTTCGTCCGCGATTCCGTCTCCAAAGGCGGCACCGTGCTCTTTGTTGGCACCAAGCGCCAGGCTCAGGAAACCATCCTGGAAGAAGCTGAACGCGCCGGCATGCCTTATGTCAACCAGCGCTGGCTCGGGGGTACCCTCACCAACTGGGTTACCATCCAGCAGCGTCTTGTGGAACTGACCCGCCTTGAAAAAATGAAGGAAACCGGTGAAGTCTCCCTGCTGACCAAGAAGGAAGGCCTGATGATCGACCGCGACATCCTTCGCCTCAACAGCCGCCTTTCCGGCGTCCGCAATATGAAGAAACTACCTGAGACCATCTTCGTGATCGACATCGAACGCGAAGCCACTGCTGTCAAGGAGGCCGTGACCAAGGGCATTACCGTGGTTGCCCTTGTGGATACCAACTGCGACCCCACCAATGTTGACTTTGTCATTCCCAGCAATGACGACGCCATCCGTGCCATCAAGCTCCTGGTTGGCCGCATCGCCGATGCCTGTCTTGAAGGCAAAGCCATGCGCAAAGATGTTGAAGAAGAAGTCCCCACCACCGCAGCCCCCAGCAACATTTCCCGCCGCCTCGATGAGAACGAGGAATTGAGCGATGAAGATTTGCTCGGCGCCTCCACGCGAGCCAAGATCGTCGTTGAAAAGTCGGAGGAAGTTGAAGCTCCTGTAGAAGAAGCCAAACCCGCCGCAGCCACCAAAGCCTCCCCAGCTGAATAAGCTTTGTAGAGCCAGAGAGACCGCGAAAGCAGAAGGAAAATAATGGAAATTACCACTGATATGATCAAAGAACTGCGCGACAAGACCAACTGCGGCATCATGGATTGCCGCAACGCGCTAAAGAAAGCCGATGGCAATATGGAACTGGCCATGCGCGAACTGCGCCAAAAAGGCCTACAGACTGCTGCCAAGCGTGCCGACCGCGTTTCCGCCGAAGGCAAGGTGCAGGTTTACATCCATGGCGAAGGCCGCCTGGTCGTGGTTGTGGAAGTGAATGCTGAAACCGACTTCGTTGGCAAGAGCCCGATGTTCCAGGAATTGGCTCAGGAACTTGCGCTGCAGATTGCGGCTGCCAACCCCAAGTACATCTCCGACAAGGACGTCCCCGCGGACGTGCTTGCCCACGAAAAAGAAATGATCGAAGCCAGGGCGCGCCTTGAAGGCAAAAAGGACGCCGTCATGCCCAAGATCGTTGAAGGCTATATGAAGAAATTCTACGAAGAACAAGTTCTCATGGACCAGAAATACTTCCGCGATGAGAACCGCACCGTGTCTGACCTCTTCAGCGAGAAAGTCAGCGCCCTGGGCGAGAATATTGTCATTCGCCGCTTCATTCGCTGGCAATTGGGTGAAGCATCTCAAACGCCTGAAGCATCCGCAGCAGAATAAGTTTAAAGAGCCAACCTCAGTTGGCTCTTTTTTTGCAACTACTTGGGAAACATAAAGGAGATATGCCATGCCCGAAAGAACACTGAAATACAAACGCATCCTGCTCAAGCTCTCCGGGGAGTCCCTGGCCGGCAAAACGGGTTACGGCATTGACCCCACCGAAGCCGCCTCCATTGCCGAAATGGTGAAATCGGTATATCAAACCGGGGCTGAAGTGGCCGTGGTCATTGGTGCTGGCAACCTCTGGCGCGGCGCGACCGGCGAAAACTCGGGTATGGACCGCGCGACAGCCGACTATATGGGGATGCTGGCCACCATGATGAACGCGCTGGCGTTGATGGACGCACTGGAAAAAGTGGGTGTAACTGTGCGGGTGCAATCCGCCATTGAAATGAACACCATCGCCGAACCTTACATACGCCGCCGGGCTATCCGTCACCTTGAAAAAGGCCGTGTGGTCATTTTCGGTGCAGGCACTGGTAACCCTTATTTCTCCACCGATACCGCGGCCGCTTTGCGGGCAACTGAAATTGGTGCGGACCTTATGATCAAGGCTACCAAGGTGGACGGGGTCTATGACAGTGATCCCAAAAAGAACCCGGATGCCAAACGCTTTGATAAGCTTTCCTACCTGGATACCATTGCCAAGCGCATCACCGTGATGGATTCAACCGCCATCACACTCTGCATGGATAACGACCTGCCTATTTTGGTGCTCAATCTTTGGGATCAGGAAGGACTGATCGGCGCATTGTACGGCGAACCGCACGGCACCCTCGTCAGTCACGAAAGCTAAACCTCTACTCTTAAACTTGGATAGCCCACGCTTGTGGGCTATTTTTTTGGACTGAATTCAGATTGTAATGGGATCTTGAGGTCGATTTTGGGTTAAGACAACGGGCAGAAAAAAAACATCTGCCGTTGCAACCAGCAGAATTATCTTCGGGCCGATATCAATTAGCTTTTACAGTTGGCACAGGGGCAGGAGAATTCTCAGCATCCAGCAGATTTTGGATGGCACCTGTAATACGGCTGGCGGTCTCGACGTTGTTCATGGTGTAGAGGTGCACGCCGCGCACATCGTGATCAATCAAGTCCACAATTTGCTCAGTGGCGTAGTGCAAGCCCGCGTCTCTGAGCGCTTCCGAATTGTTGGCATAGCGGCTGAAGAAGCGCGCCATTTTATGCGGAACACTGGCCCCACTGAGGGCGACAGTTCTTTCAATCTGGCGGGTATTGGTGATGGGCATAATCCCAGCCGTAATCGGCACGTTGATGCCCGCTTTGGCAGCCTTATCCAGAAAACGGTAAAAAACGTCGTTATCAAAAAAGAGTTGGCTCACCAAATGGGTGACTCCATTCTCAAGCTTAACCTTAAGGTTCTCGATATCCTGATCCAGCGACTCGCATTGGTTGTGGCATTCCGGGTAGCAAGCGCCAAGCAGGTTGAAGCTGCTGTCGCGTTCCTTGATGAAGGCCGCCAAATCGCTGGCGTGCACAAATACGTTTTTGCCGGGCACATCCTGCATGAAGTCGCCCCGAAGCACCATAATATTCTGGATTTTGTGCTGTTTGAACTTTTCAAGAGCTGATTCGACATCCGCTTGTTCTGAATACAGGCAGGTGAGGTGAGCAACGGGTTCAATGTGGTAAGTTTCCAGGATGAGAGAGGCAATCTCAACCGTTAAATCCTGCTGGGCTTTGGTGCCGCCCTGGCCATAGGTAACGGAAATAAAGTCCACCGGCAGCCCGCGCAATTTCAGTAGTGTGTTGTAAATTGCAGTGTAGGGGCTTTCTTTTTTGGGCGGGAAGATTTCCAGCGAGTAAACAAACTTTTTGTGTTGAAAGAGTTTTGATATATCCATGCCAAAATTTTATCTTAATAATCGCTTTGATGGGAAACCCAATCATCCGGGGCGGCGGTATACTTCAACAATCTTGCATCGAGGTACATCCAATGAGTGCACTCCCTCCCCTGGTAGCCTGGGCTGAACGGCTGCAATTGATCGCCCAAGCGGGGCTTACATACTCGCAAAACCCTTACGATCTGCAGCGTTTCAGTCAGATCCAGGGGCTGGCCGCCGAGATGCTGGCTGCAGATTCTTCAATCTCTCAGGAGAAAATAGAAGTTTTGCTTTCTGGCGAACATGGTTACCAAACGCCCAAAGTGGATGTGCGTGCCGTGATCATCAAAGATGGCAAGATGCTCTTTGTCAAAGAATTGGCCGATGGGGGTTGGACGCTGCCCGGGGGATGGGTTGATTCCGGCGACTTGCCCAGTTACGCGGTCGAACGCGAAGTTTGGGAGGAATCCGGCTACACAGCCCGGGCTACCCGGCTTTTAGCCGTCCTCGACCACCGCTTGCATGGCTATCCAGCCTACTTTTTCCATATTTACAAGCTCTTCTTTCAGTGCGAAATCACCGGTGGCGCGCCTGCAACCAGCCTCGAAACCGGCGGGGTGGCTTGGTTTGGCCCGGATGAAACCCCTCAGCTTTCGGTGGAACGCACCACGCCTGAGATCATTCAGCTAATGTTCCAACAAGTGAATGACCCACTCGCGCCCGCCCTTTTTGATTGAGCAGCCCATCCAGGCTACAAATTTGCTGAACGAAATTCAAGGTTTTGTTAAACTCTGGCAAATTAAGCGCCTTTGCCTTGCCTGCTGATACAATTGCCCGTTAGCGCGCCTTCCTGGAAACCAACTTATGATCACCAATCACATCGGAGAAATCTCCGCCCTTCTCACTGCCATGCTTTGGGTCCTTTCAGGAACAGCTTTCGAACATGGTGGTAAACGGGTCAGTTCCCAAGCCGTAAACCTCATGCGCTTAATCATGGCTGTGCTAATCATGGCGGTCTACCTTACCATTCGACGAGGAAGTCCTATTCCATTTGATGCCAGCCCACAAAACTGGCTTTGGCTTTCCATTTCAGGTTTGGTTGGCTTTGTGCTCGGTGATTTCTTTCTATTTGAATCTTATGTCCTGGTTGGAACACGCCTTGCGCTGCTCATCATGAGCCTATCGCCTATTCTGACGGGTATTCTTAGTTATTTCGTTTTCGGGGAAAAGCTCAGCTTGCTCAACATGCTTGGGATTGTGCTGATCATTCTCGGCATCATGTTGGTTGTCCTGACTAAGAACCAGGGCGAGAAAATGAAACTCAACATCCGGCCAAGAGGGTTGATTTATGCAATTCTTGGCGCGGTGGGTCAATCTATTGGTTTGATCTTCAGTAAATTGGGGATGGGTAGTTTTGATCCCTTTGCATCTACTCAGATTCGCCTGATCGCTGGCACGTTTGGTTGGATACTACTTTTTCTTATCTTCGGTTGGTTCCCAAGGCTTAAGCGCTTTACAACTGACCGTAAAGCTCTTGGTTTTACTTTCTTCGGGGCATTTTTCGGACCATTCCTCGGAGTCTCCTTCGCCTTGACGGCTATGCAGCACACCAAGGCGGCCGTGGCCTCGGCTATCATGTCCATCATGCCTGTTCTTATTTTGCCGGTCAACCTGGTTCTGTTTAAGGAAAAAATCCGCAGCCGTGCTATCCTTGGGGCAGTCATTACTGTAATTGGGGTCGTGATCCTCTATTTATAGTTCCGGAATTCGAACGTAATCGTTTACGGGTCAGTTTTTAAATCGGACTGGAATACGAACTCAGCTACAATTTCCCCATTAAGGTTTTCTCAAACACCAGGCCATCTTCCCTGCCAATATAATAGCCTTTCCAGAGACCAATTGTCTTGTATCCTGCTTTTTCATACAAGCGGATGGCTTCCAGATTGCTTTTTCGGGTGGTCAGGCGGACGGATGGCGTGCCTAAGGCATCTTCCGCTTTATTCAGTAAATCTCTGCCAAAACCCCTGCCTTGATAATCAGGATGGACTTCAATGGTCGTAATCCAACCCACGCCCTCTTTGATCTCTCCGCCCACAAATCCAATCACTTTTTGGTCTTCACTCAGTTTGTAGCGTACTAATCCCGGAAAACTTAATGTTCCCAGCAGGTCCAGGTAAGGCCAGGCATCCTCTTTTGAAAAACATAATTTCTCAAGCACCCAGATCTGGTTGAGGTCATGCCAGCTTGCTTTTTGGATGCTAAAACCAGCTTCATGCCCCAAATCGCCCTGAGCGTTCACGCCGCGTCCCAGCCGGAATCTTCCAAGGTCCAGGCTAAGTGTTCCCACTCCTTCATCAAAGTTTCCAGTTTTTCCTGTGCTGTTTGATAATCCGCAGCTAATTGGCCAACTGCAGCTGGATCTGCCGGCGGACTTGAGAGAAGGCCTTCCAAGCGATCCCTTTCGCCTTCAGCCTGACGGATCTTGACTTCCACAGCAACCAATTTTTTGTGCAATTGTTGTTTCTGGTTGCGAGAAAGCGTTAATTTTGGAGTCCCCTTCTTAATGCCTGGCTTTTCCAAAATCTGAACGTGGTTCTGAGACGGGTCCCGCGAGGCACGCCGTTCCTTGGCTTCTTTGAATTCGGAATAACTGCCATTGAAAACCTCAAGGTCGGTTTTGTCAGGGCTCATTTCCCAGATTTGGGTGGCCAGAGCATCGATCAGGTAGCGATCATGCGAAACCAGGATGATCGTCCCAGGATATCCTGCCAAAACCCCTTGCAAAACTTCCTGGGTTGGCAGGTCCAGATGGTTGGTGGGCTCATCCAAAATCAGCAGGTTGGCATCCGAAAGCGCCAATTTGGCCAACGCCAGGCGGCCGCGCTCGCCTCCTGAAAGGGTGGAAACCGGGTTGAAGACCTCATCACCCTGGAACCCATACTTACCAAGGTAATTGCGCACTTCCCCCGGCAGCATATTGGGAGCAACCGTGTTGATTTCCATCACCAAGTCATTGTTGGGGTTCAAGCCCTCATGGGTCTGGGCAAAATAGGCCACCTTAAGCGCCGCGCCAAGCTCAATTGCGCCGGAATAAGGCGCAAGTAGCCCCAGGATAGTCTTGAGGAAAGTTGTTTTGCCTGCCCCATTGGGTCCGATGATAGCCACGCACTCTGTTCGTTCCAAAACCAGATCAGGGGCCTTGAAGAGCGGCCGGCCTTCATCTTCGTAGCCCACTTCAAGTTCATGCGTGCGCAAAATGACGTTGCCGGACCGGCCCACCATGTTGAAGCGCAGATGCATCGGCCGTAAGTGCAGGCTGGGGGATGTCAGCCGGGATTCTGCCAACAGCCTCTCCAGGCGCCGCAGCCTACCCTTGGCCTGGGCGTTATTCTGTGAGCCAATATTGCGCTTGATGTAGTCTTCCTGTTTGGCAATATACTCGTTCTGGGCTTCATATTCCTGCATCCGCCGCAGGTAACGCTCTTCACGTTGGCGCAGGTATGCGGTGTAGTTACCGCGATAATCTTCAATCGAAGGCGTCATTTCCAGGATGTGCGTTGCCACCTGGTCCAGGAAGTAGCGGTCGTGGCTGACGATCACTGCCGCACCGCCCCAATCCTTCAGGTAGGCTTCCAGCCACTCGACCGCCTGGATATCCAGGTGGTTGCTGGGTTCATCCAGTAGCAGTAGGTCCGGGTTTTCAAGCAGCAAGTGCGCCAGTCTTGCCCGGGTGCGCTGCCCACCGGAAAGCTGGGCAAGGGGGCGTTCATAATCTGTGCGCACAAAGCCCAAACCTGTCAGGGTTTGTTCGATGCGGTTGTGGTAGGTGTAGCCGCCGGCATGCTCAAATTCTGCTTGAATCCGGCCGTAACGCTCCAAAAGTTGCGGGTCGCAATCCGCGGCTTGCATGGCTTTTTCCATGGCCTGCAGCTCATCGGCCTGGGAAAGCAGGGCCTCAAAAGCACCAAGACAGCTGGACCAGAGGGTGCCTTCCTGAATTTTGATGGCTTCCTGGGGTAGATAACCAATACGGATACCCCTGGCGCGGTGTACCGAACCGGTTGTTGGCGAATCCTCGCCAGCCATGATGCGCAGCAGCGTGGTCTTGCCCACCCCATTAGCCCCAACGATGGCCATGCGGGCATGGTAGGGGATGGAAAGGGTAATATCCTCGAAAATATCGACCGGGTCAAAAGACTTGCCCAGTTTGGTTGTAGTTATGAGCGGCATGCAAAAAAGTATACCAGTGAGGGACGCCATCGTGCCTGGCTACTTAACAAATCTTTGCGAGATGATAGAATTCGCCTATGAAATTAAAACGCTGGCACGTCTGGCTTGGGGTGTTCATCAGTGTCGCCTTCCTCTATCTAGCCTTCCGCACAGTAGATTTTGCCCAGGTTTGGCACTATCTCAAAGCCGCCAAATGGTCCTGGGTTCTGCTGGGGTTGGGCATTTACTTTATCGGTGTGTATTTGCGCGCGCTGCGTTGGCAACGCATTCTGAACCCGGTAAAACGCTTGCCCATCAAACGCCTCTTCCCGGTAGTTTGCATTGGCTACATGGGCAACAACGTTTATCCTGCCCGCGCGGGTGAAGTTTTGCGCTCGGTTTTGCTCAAGCAAAAGGATAACGTCGATGTTTCCGCCTCCCTGGCGACCATCGTGGTTGAGCGTCTCTTTGATGCCATCACCATCCTGGGGCTTGTGCTCCTAAACTTGGGTCAATTTTCCCGCCGGGCTAGCCTCGAATGGGTCTCCCGGGTGGCCGTCATTGGCGGTGTAGTTTTTGGTTTGATCCTACTTGTTTTCCTGGCAATGGTCTTCCTTCCCAGAAAAGCTGAAGCCCTTTTCGGTTGGTTCATCGACCACCTGCTGCCTGCCAAAGTTAGCCCCGTGGCCAAGGGCATCATCAGTAAATTCATCCTGGGGTTGGGTGCATTAAAATCGCCCTTGGAAGCCCTCAAGGTGCTCCTGCTTTCCTGCCTGATCTGGCTGGCTGAAGCCGGTTTGTATTGGGGGGTCATGCGGGCTCTCAACCTTGACCTCACGTTCATCCAGTTGCTGCTCGTTGAAGGGATTGTCAATCTGGTTCTGCTCATCCCGGCCGCCCCTGGTGGTTTGGGCACCTTCGACGCGGCCTGCAAGGCCATGTTGGAACTTTTTGGTGTCAGCGCCGATTTAGCCCTGGGTTTTGCGCTGTTGCTGCGGATGGCCCTCTGGGTGCCCATCACCGTTCTTGGAGCCATTCTCTTCTTCCGCGAGGGTTTTTCGCTCTCCACAGACCTCAACGCCCTGCAAAGTAAATACAAATCTCAGGAAAAACCCTCTGCCACTCCTGATGCCGCAATTCTGGATAACAAGGATAAGAAGGAGTCTTTATGACCGAAAATCCCAAAAATATAGCCGTCATAGGTGCTGGAATTGGCGGTATGAGTGCAGCTTACGACCTCAAAAAAGCGGGGCAAGCAGTCACCATCTTCGAAGCTTCTGACCATCCCGGCGGTTTGGCTGAAGGCTTCAAAGAACCGCACTGGGATTGGTCGGTTGAGCGCTTCTATCACCACTGGTTCGCCTCGGATAAACACATACTGGGACTCATTGAAGAACTCGGCTGGTCCAATCAGGTCGTTTTCCCCACGCCCATTACAGTCATGTACCACAAGGGCAAGTTTTACCCCTTCGATTCCATCAAGGCCGCCTTGCTCTATCCCGGCCTTGGGTTTGGCATCAACAAGATCCGCTTCGGCCTGGTGGGGATCTATCTGCGCCTGACCAATAATTGGCGCGAGTTGGAAAAGTTTACGACTGAAGAATGGATGCGCGCCAAGGCTGGCAATCAGGTCTATGAAACAATGTGGGAGCCGATGATGATTGGCAAGTTTGGTGAGAAATGGGCCAAGAAGGTCAACATGGCCTGGATGTGGGCGCGTTTGCATGCCCGCACCACCAAACTGGGCACTTTTAAGGGCGGCTTTCAGCGCTTTGCTGATAAATTCGCCGCTGAGTTAAGTGCCACGGGTGTCAATTTGCGCCTAAACAGCCCCATCAGCAGCATTCAAAAAGTGGCCGGCAGCCGGCTTGAGATTACTCTCAAAGATGGCAGCAAAGAGAGTTTTGACCAGGTGCTGGTGACGCTTTCGCCCGGCTTAATGGCCAAAATGGCACCGGAACTTCCCGAAACCTATCTGCAGGGTCTGCTTAACCTGCATTCCATGGGCGCGGTGGTGATGACAGTTTCGCTCAAACACCGCCTTTCACCGGAAGGATACTACTGGTACTCCATTCCCAAGCAGGCTGGCTTTCCGTTCCTGGCCTTGGTGGAACACACCAACTTCCTCAAACCGGAGTACTTTGGCGGTGACCATATTCTCTATATTGGCGACTACCTGGAAGTTGACCACCCCAATTTCAAGAAGAGTGACGAGGAATTGCAAGCAGAATTCTTGCCCTATCTGAAGAAAATCAATCCCGCCTTTGACCTCTCCTGGGTTAACAAGGTCTGGGTCAGCAAAACGCCTTATGCCCAGCCTATTCCGCTGGTCAACCATTCCAAAAACATCCCATCCATTCAAACGCCGATTGACGGGCTCTACTTTGCCAGCATGAGCCAGGTTTATCCATGGGATCGTGGCACGAATTTTGCAGTGGAAATAGGCAGAAAAGCTGCGCGACTTATGCTGGGCAATTGAGCATACAGGTCGTGTAGTTTAACGTTTCTATTTCCTCTGATTCAGATATATGAATCACTATCCCTGTTCCAAATCTGTTTTTATGCTTGAGCCTGACACGATTTTAGGTGTGCCACCCATGGAACAAACTTGCTATTTTTGGCCTTTACCCCTACATATGGGGGTGCCGGTTGCCGCTCTTTCCTTGCTTTTGGGTGGTCCAATTTTGCCCCATAATCTTCCTTAAATCTATATTGGGAAGCTCGATTCTTTAACGTTTACCGATTCTTAAAGATTCCTTTTGTTTTAAACTTAAAATCCATTTTTCCATTGAACAGGGTAACCCTCGATGTTAGAATACTGAACACACCGAAGCAAGTCCGCAAGAGAAGAGTTTTGATTTGTGGGGCGAGGGATTTTTGCCCCTTTATTAACTATTCTCTGCGACCATCGCACAAAAGAGGTCGAATCCATGAAGGCTCCACAAGCTTGGCAAGCGGTAAAAGCACAACTGAAAATGGAACTTTCCAAGGCCCAATACGAAACTTGGGTCAAGCAAGCGGAATTCATCTCCTTTGATGAATTGACTGCTCTGATGACCATTGGTACCCGAAATGCCTTCACCTGCGACTGGTTAAATGACCGCCTAAAGAGTACCGTTGCCAGTAAACTGACCGGTCTAATGGCCAGCCCCATCGAAGTTTGCTTCAAGCTTGGTTCACAGGATCCCGTTGCTGTAGCTGAAACAACTGAAGCCAACATCGAGCCGCAACTCACCCCTGAACTAGAACCCACTCCGGCTGAAGCCCATCTGAATTCCCGCTACAGCTTTGATAATTTTATAGTCGGTTCCTGCAATCGCCTGGCCCAAGCCGCCAGCTTGGCCGTGGCCAACGCGCCTGCTCAAGCTTATAACCCCTTGCTGATTTACAGCGGTGTCGGGTTGGGTAAGACGCACCTGCTGCATGCTATCGGCAATGAAATCGCCAAAACAGGCAAAAAGGTGCGCTATGTTACTGGTGAAGAGTTCACGAATGACATCGTGGATGCCATCTTGCGTAAAAATCAAACTGCCTTCCGCGATGTCCGCGAGAAATATCGCGAAGTGGATGTGCTGCTGCTGGACGATGTGCAATTTCTGGCCGGTAAGGACCGCACGCAGGAAGAATTCTTCCACACCTTCAACACCCTGCATAATGAAGGCAAACAAATCGTCCTGACCTCTGACCGCCCCCCAAGAGAAATGAGCACCCTCGAAGAGCGCATGCGCTCCCGCTTCACCTGGGGCCTGGTAGTGGACATGCAGGCACCGGATTACGAAACCCGCTACGCCATCCTGCTTTCCAAGGTGGAAGCAGAAAAGCGTAAAGTCTCAGCCGATGTGCTGGCGCTGATTGCCAAACAAGCCAATGCCAGCATCCGTGAGCTGGAAGGGGCCTGGAACCGCGTGATGGCTTACGCAGACCTCTCCGGTTGCCCGGTGACCATTGAACTGGCAGAAAATGCCCTGGCAGACTACTTGCCGGCCCGGGAAGAACGCACCCCATCGGATGTTGTCAACGCCGTCTCGCACTTTTTCGGCCTCAACCGCGATGACCTCACCGGTAAAAGCCGCAGTCGGGATGTAGTCTTGCCCCGTCAGGTGGCCATGTACCTCCTGCGCGAAGCAGGCAGCGTCTCTCTGCCCCGTATCGGGCAGGAATTAGGCAGTCGCGATCACACCACCGTCATGTACGCTTGCGATAAAATTGCCGTCCTCATCCAGGAAGATGAGAAATTGCGCCGCCAGGTCAGCCAACTGCGCGAACAGCTCTACCGCACAAAATAGGCTTTCCTAACTTGCTCACAGTGGCGCAAAAAAACACGAAATCGATGTGCTTGAATTACCTGCAGCCACCAATTTGACCGCGATTTAACCGTCAAAAACTTCCACATAAGAATCGTCCACCGGTTCCAATTCGCCCCAATTGGTGCCCACCTTGGCCTCCACAACCAGCGGAACCGCCAATTTCAGCGACCCTTCCATGATGCCTTTGGCCAGATGGATCAGCTTATCCGCTTCCGCATCCGGGCTCTCAAAAATCAGCTCATCATGCACCTGCAGGATCAGTCGGGACTTTAATCCGGCCTTATGCATGGCTTCAGGCAGGGCGATCATTGCCAGCTTGATGACATCTGCGGCTGTGCCCTGGATGGGGGCATTGATAGCCTCGCGCTCTTCGCGCTGACGCATCAGATAATTCGTGCCCGCCTTCAAATTGGGGAAGTAACGCCTTCTGCCCAGTTTCGTTTCAACATAGCCCACCTGGGTGGCTTCCATTTTGGTGTTCCCAAGCCAGGTTTTTACCTTAGGGTAAAGTTCAAAGTAAGCCTTAACAAAGTTTTCGGCTTCCGCCAATGTCAAATCCGTCGAACGGGTGAGCCCGTAAGGGCTCATGCCATAGATCAGGCCAAAGTTGATGGCCTTGGCATGCCGACGCTGCGCCTTTGACACTTCATTCAGTTTGATGCCGAGGATAGCCGCCGCGGTGGCGGTATGGATGTCCTCCCCCCGTTGGAAGGCGCTGCGCATGGCTTCATCGCCAGACATGTCCGCCATGATGCGCAGTTCAACCTGGGAGTAATCCAGAGCTACCAGCTTAAAACCTTTAGGGGAAATGAAGCCCTGGCGCACGCGCCGCCCCAGTTCTGTGCGGGTGGGGATGTTTTGCAGGTTGGGGTTTTGGGAGGCAATGCGGCCGGTTACGGTACCGCACTGGTTGAAGGAAGTGTGCACTCTGCCAGTTTTAGGGTTCACTTGCAAGGGCAGCGTTTCCACGTAAGTGGATTGCAGCTTGGTCAGCTCGCGCCATTCCAGTACATGGTCTACCACCGGGTGCTTGCCGCGCATATCTTCCAAAATTCCGGCCGCCGTGCTTAACTTGCCGCTGGCAGTCTTCTTGGAGCGGTCAGGCGGTTCCAGATCGAGGTGTTTAAAAAGAACGTCAGACAGTTGGGCAGTGGAACCAATGTTGAAACGCTGCCCCGCTTCCTGATAAATTTGCTCCTCAAGCGTGCTGATTTGCCCTTTTAGCTCAGCTCCAAATTTAGCGAATAGCGCTTCATCAAGTAGGATGCCATTTTCTTCCATGGTCGCCAAAACCGGAATTAATTTGAGCTCAATCTCATCGTTCAGTTTTTGGGCATTGTGTTTTTGCAGTTCTTCTTTTAGCGGTTGCACTAGCCGCCAGGTCATCACCGCATCCGCGGCGGCGTAAGGTGCCACCTTCGAAATGGCCACCTGGTCCATACTGATTTGGCTTTTACCCTTGCCAATAAGGTCTTCGATATGGGTCATTTCGATACCCAGGCGCACCCAGGCCAAAGCCTTCAAGCCCAGGTTTCGTGAATCCGGGTTTATCAGCCATTCCGCAATCATGCTGTCAAAGCCGAGCGGGGTCATTTTGATACCGTGCTCTTCCAGGACCACCATGTCAAACTTGGCGTTGTGCCCAACTTTAGCGATTGCCTCATTTTCAAGCACGCCTGCCAACCCTTTTTGCATCTGCTCCAGGGGAAGTTGCTTGCCGCTTTGGTGGCCAACCGGGATGTAATATCCCTTTTTCGCTGAACCTGCCAGTGAGATACCCACCAGATCGGCCTGGGTGGGCAGTATTGAGGTTGTTTCTGTGTCAAAAGCGATTTGCTCTGCCTTCGAGAGGTCCTCAACGCAAGCCTTCAGGGCTTCAGGCGTGTCCACAATCACCGTTTCAAACGTCTGAGGTAGGCTTTTTATCGCTTCGGTCTCCGTGGTGATAGTCTCCTCACCAAAAAGAGATCCCTGTGTGTTGAAAGTAGGCTGGCCCAAACCGGGGCTAAGCTTCTTAATCAATGCTTGCAGACGCTGAATGAGCGTGCGGAACTCAAGTTGCCGGAAGATTTCCTCGACCGCCCCCGGTTCAAAGCAATGCACATCTGCTTGTTCGAGGTCCAATTTCACATCCAGATCCGTGCGGATGCAAGCCAAATCCTGACTCATGTAGGCTGATTGCTTGCCTTCACGTAAAGCAGTTCCAGCCCGCCCGCTGATTTCATCCAGGTGTTCATAAATACTGTCAAGTGTTTCGTATTTGGCTAACAGGCTGGTGGCGGTTTTTTCCCCGATGCCATGCACACCCGGGATATTATCCGAAGCATCTCCTACCAGGGCTTTGTAATCCACAATTTGGTCTGGCCGCACTCCCATGCGTTTGAAAACATCCTCTGCAAAGTAGTCGTCATTGACCCCTGGTTTGGTCCCTGGCAGCTGCACCACCACGCGGTCGTTGACTAATTGGAAGAGATCCCGGTCACCTGTAATGATTTTCACACCTAAATCGGCTTGTTTGACTGCCCACTTGGAGAGGCTGCCGATTACGTCGTCAGCTTCATAGTTTTCAATCTCGATGCGGGGGATGTTGAAACTGTCAACCATCTCGCGGATGCGGTCGATTTGCGGGCGCAAGTCTTCGGGCATTTTTGCCCGCGTGGCCTTATATTCCTTGTACATGTCATGCCTGAAGGTGCGTTTGGGATCAAAAGAAATCGCCATATAGTCCGGCTCTTCGGTTTCAAAGATGCGCAGCAGAATACTGGCAAAGCCGTAAACCCCGGCAGTTGGTTCACCCGCGCTGGTTGCCCAACGGGTGGAACCACCTGCAGTCAGCGCAAAGTAAGCCCGGTAAGCCAGGGCATGACCGTCAAGCAGGTATAGGATTTTTGGCATGCTTCCTCACTAGTTTAGAAGATTTGTTTCCAGTTGTTCAGCGATTTCTCGAGAGTCTGAATTGAAATCTTCGAGATACGGAACGGTTGTGTGGCTTCATTGGATGGGTCGGCTTCAGGCATACCTGAAAAGAGTGCCAGCAAGTCATCATTCCCTGAAGCAGTTGGTTCAACCTGGCGGGCTCTGAGGCCGTCCAACAGGTTTTGCGATTGTGCCTGGGTAATTCTAGTTTCGATTGAATTCAAGAACGCGGCCGCCCTTTGGTCCAGATCTTTGATGCGGATCTCAAAGGGGAAAACCAGCATTGCAAAGGTCCCATCCCTGATTAATCGCGAGTGCACCAGCACAGATTGGTCAGAAAGCTGGACCGCATCCAGCCGGGGGGATAAGAAGGGCAAAGTTTGGGTTTGGCTGACCAGAAGCAGATGGGCATAATCGATCTGGTTAAAATTTCCGAGCCAAACCGACGGATCAGGTTGCAGCAAGAGGATGGCCGCGAGCAAACCATGCCTCACGCAAAGATGCCGCAAGTCTTCGCTTCCCAAACTTTTCATCCTTCAAGTTTAACCTCAGAAAATGCCCTATGCAAGCGCCAGCTCAGACATTTCAGAGTTATCAGAATTTGGCTAACCAAGGCGGCTTACCTCAAAATCAGGTTTTCGATTCAGATTCCCCTTGACTCCTTTACAAGTCTTTTCTTAAGCGGTATTTACAGGTACAATTTGTCTATATTTAAAGAGGCAAAAGAGACAAAACAGTTAATCATTAAACCTTAAACCGAAAGGAGACGCATCCGGTGTCCAGAGTTTTAAGAATCGTATTAATAACTCTTGCTGTTATTGTCTTGCTTTATGGGGTTTACTACATCCTCGGTCGCCCAGCCCTGCCAATTCCTGCAATTCGCTACAAAGTAAGTCCAGGTACCCAACTTTATGATTTGGTCAAAGCGACTGAATCCGACGAGTTGCGCTTAACCGTGGTTACTGATGGCCAAATTGACGTCACTGGCGACGGCAACCGCATGGCAAGTATCCAATACACCCCCAAAACGCTCGGCAACGCCCTGACCTTGGCTGGCAACTTCATGGGCAAAGATCAGCAAAAGTTCCAAACATCCGTCAGCAAACCTCTGCAAAACTTATCATCTCTTCTTTACAATGTTTTTCGATTTAAACTCACCGTTTTAATTGTTCCTGCCTGAGGGTCTTGAGACCCGCAAACCGAACCAAAAAATACTAAAAAAAAGGAAGACAAAATGAATAAATTCTTAAAGATCTTATTTTCACTTCTGGCCATCCTTATGATCTCGATTTTTGCAGTCATTCAGGAAGCCAAAGTCGTCACAGCGGCACCTCCTGCCCAGGCAGGCCCTGTGAATCAACTTTTCGTCGATGCGACCTACAACCCCCAAACTAAAGCCTATAGCATTGGTGGCTTCACGCAGGAGCAGCTTAAGCAGGTTGGTGTTACCCTGCCGGACCAGGTGTTGGCGTTGTTGGGCAACTTCAAGCAGGTAACCCTCAAAATAAACGGGGCTACCCTGGATGTTCTGGCTGATGAAGCCAAATTGGCCACCCTCAATTGGGATAAAGCTTCACGTACATGGCTATATGGCATGATTGACAACTTCAGCCAAATGGCCCCATTAGATCAACAACGCGCGGAACTATGGCTGGATAAAGCTGACATCCAACTGGTGGTCCGGCAAAGCACTGAAATCAGTAAACCTTTGGTTATCGACCTCAATACGGTTGTCAATGTAGATGTTGCCAAGACAGGCGAAGTGAAGGTGGAAGGATTTGACACTGGCAACAAGCTGCCCGCTCAAGTTACCGGCCTTATGGATGCTGCCAAGGTCCAGGACATGACAGTTTGCTGGAGTAAAGGCGTCCTGAAAAATAAAGTGAACGGCGCAGAAATCCCTGCGCTCACCCTTTATCAGGAAGGTGTCTCAGTTGTGGATAAGGCCTTCGGCCTCAACCTCGGCGATCTGGGTCAACTCTTCCAATCTCAATTGGGTGCCAGCGTGGCCTACGGTGGCGGAATGCACACCGACAGCCAGTGCGGCAACTAGTTTATTCATAAGCGAGAGAACAGGGCGCAATTGCGCCCTGTTTTTTTATCATTAAGGCCATTCGTTCGTTATCAATCCCCCAACAGCAGTAGAATAAACCCCATTATCCTCAACGCGAAAGAAGATTAGTCTGATGTGGATTCTCTACGCTTTTGGTTCTGCCTTCTTTGCTGGTCTCACAGCCATTCTGGCCAAGATTGGTATTAAAAAAACCGACTCCACCCTGGCGACAGCCATTCGTACAATCGTTGTGCTCCTCTTCACCTGGGTGATGGTCTTCATTGTTGGTTCTCAGACCCAGATTGGGGAAATTGAGCCCAAAACTCTCCTTTTCCTGGGTCTTTCAGGCTTGGCCACGGGCGCTTCATGGTTGTACTATTTCAAAGCTTTGCAGCTGGGTGAGATCCAGAAAGTTACTCCCATTGATAAATCCAGCATCATCCTCACCATGCTAATGGCGATGGTATTTCTGGGTGAACCTTTCACATGGCTCAAACTGTTGGCCATTATTCTGATCAGCCTTGGCACCTGGTTGATGGTTCGCAAGCCTAATTTGGTGTCTCAAAGGCAATCGGGTGTCAGTGAGGGTGGCCCCTCGGGCATTAAACCTTGGATGCTTTATGCCTTTGGGTCGGCAATTTTTGCCGCCCTCACAGCCATCCTTGGGAAAGTTGGTATTCGCGGGGTCGAATCCAACCTTGGTACTGCCTTGCGAACGGTTGTGGTCCTGGTCATGGCCTGGATGATGGTCTTCATTACCGGCAAGCAAAAGGGTATCAAGGCAATTGATAAGCGCAGTTGGCTCTTTATCATCCTTTCTGGGTTTGCCACAGGAGCTTCCTGGCTTCTCTATTACCGTGCGCTCAAAGACGGGCTGGCCAGCATTGTTGTGCCCATTGATAAGCTGAGCATCCTGGTAACCGTCGCCTTCTCTTACTTCATTTTTCATGAAAGGCTGGACAAACGCGCCGCCCTTGGGTTACTTGCCATCGTTATTGGTACGTTGGTTTTGTTAATAAAATGAGTCCAAACTGCATGCATGGCCAGGATCTGATGATTAAAGAATATGACGGCAGCCTGCAAAGCTGTGAAGATATTTTGCGGATAGACAAAGAGGCTTTTAACGAAATTAAGACCGATACTGTTGGATTGCAGGCCATTCTTACCCGCCGTGGGACATATCGGGTCTTGATTGCGTATGTAAGCGGAGAACCTGCTGCCTATATTGGGTTGATGTTTGCCAGCACCCCTCACTATGACGGGCTTTGGGTGGATCTTCTGGCCACCCGCCCTGAATTTCAAGACCGGGGGCTTGCCACCACCCTTACCCAGGAGGCACTCAAAATTGCGCGGGCGGAAAACCTGGCTTGTGTTACCGCCATCGTACGTCCGTCCAATCGCTCTTCCATGGCAGTTTTCGACAAGCTGGGTTTCAAGCATTCAACCGAAGATTTCACTTTGTTGAGCAAAGAGCTATAGCAGGTCCCCTAAAAAATATAAACTGAAATCAGAGAAACAAAATGACCTCACAAAATGTGTGATGTCATTTTCACTAACTTTCTAAAAGAGGTTATTTACCGGATTTTTCAGCGTCTACAATTTTCTTCGGGCTTCCGGTCTTCTGGAGTTTAGCCTTCACTTCAACCTTGCGGGGTTGAACTTCGGGTTTCTTGGGCAGGTGCACTGTCAGGATGCCGTTGTCATTATCCGCACTGATGGCATTTTGGTCGATCTGTTGGGGCACGGAAATGCTGCGGAAGAAGGTGCCGCACCGCATCTCACGGACGTGATACTTGCCTTCGCTGGTGTCTTCTGATTCTTCGTTGATCTCACCTTTGACGGAAAGCACGTTGTTGTCATAGGTGATTTCGAGCTTCTCTGGGTCAAAACCAGCCATGCTGGCCTTTACCAGGTATTCCTTATCATTTTCAATCACGTCCAGCGGAAAACCCATTAGTTGCCGGTCAAACTCTGGTTCGGCCATATAACTATTTACAAACCTTGCCAGATAGCGGAAGGAATCGTAATTTGAATTTCGTCTAATCATGTAAGCCATATTTACCTCCATTACTTTTTGTTTTGATTGCCTATAAATTAATGGGATTCCATCAGAATTTCGTTATTATAATGTTTAAAATTTGTCAGATTCTACACATACAAGATTCTACACATACGCGCAGAAGCACGCTCTCATGTGCTATACTTACATCGAGTTAATAGCTAAAACCTAATCCGGCTACTGCCGGTTAATTTTTTTATAAGGAAGTAAATGAAATCGAAAACATTAAAAATCATTCCCCTCGGCGGTCTAGGTGAGGTTGGAAAAAATATGACCGTGTATGAATACAACGGCCAAATCTTGATCGTGGATGCGGGCATGATGTTCCCGAATAACAACATGATCGGGATCGACTACATCATCCCAGATTTTGAGTACGTCAAGCAACGCGCCAACCAGGTTGTCGGCATCCTCATTACCCACGGTCACGAAGACCATATCGGTGCCATCAGCTATCTGCTGGACCATGTTGATGCCCGCATTTACGGTACACCTCTGACGCTTGGATTGATCAAATCCAAACTCAACCGCCGTAAACCACTCAACGACCCCAAACTGACAACCTTCAACGCTGGAGAGACAATTCAGATTGGACCCTTCAAGGTCAAATCATTCCACGTTTCCCATTCCATGCCCGATTGCGTTGGCTTTGGCATTGAGACCCCTGCCGGCTTGATTGTGCAGACCGGTGATTACAAGTTCGACCACACACCTGTGGATGGGTGGCCGACAGATTACGCGGCTTTGGCTGATTTTGCCCAAAGAGGCGTAATGGCTTTACTCTCGGACTCCACCAATGCCGTTAATCCCGGTTGGACTCCCAGCGAAAGAGTGATTGACGATGCTTTCAACAAAACTTTTGCCCAGGCAAAAGGCCGCATCATCATTGCCACATTTGCCTCCCTGATCTCTCGCGTGCAGCAAGCTTATGATTGCGCGGTACGTTTTGGGCGCAAAGTGGCCTTCGGCGGCACATCCATGTTGGATAACATGGCCATTGCCCAGGAATTGGGTTACGTCAAGTTTGACCCCAGCGTGATCGTGCCCATCGAGGTCGCCCTGACCATGCCAGCATCCAAAGTAGTGTTGGTGGTTACTGGTTCTCAAGGAGAGCCACTTTCCATTCTTGGCCGTCTGGCCAATGGCACCAATAAGAAATTTAGCATCACCCAGGGTGATACCGTTATCGTGTCTTCCTACCCCATTCCTGGAAACGAAGAATCTGTCTACCGTGCCATTAATAAGTTGATGGAACGCGGCGCGGAAGTCATTTATGGCGCAATTGCCCCGGTACACGTCTCTGGTCACCCCAGCCAGGAGGAAATCAAACTACTTCTGCACCTTACCCGCCCCCGCTACCTCATTCCGGTTCATGGTGAATTGCGCATGCTGCGCATGCAAGCTCAACTTGCCCGTGAGGTTGGCATGAACGAAAATGAAATTGCCGTAGTTGAGAACGGCCGCGTCATCGAATTCACTAATGGCCAGATGAAGTTGGGCGAGCGTATCCCTGGTGGATACGTTTTTGTGGATGGTGCTGTCGTTGGCGGTATTAACCGCGAGACTATCCAGGAGCGCGAACAACTCAGTAATGATGGTGTATTGGTAATTGATCTGCTTTTCAGTTCAAAATCCATGCAAGATTGGGATTTGCGCGTCCGCAGCCGCGGTTTCATCAGCGAAGAGGAAGAGGCTGACTTGCTGAAATCCCTTAAGACAAGGGTTCGCAAAATACTGGTCTCACCCAGCAATAATCTGCAAAAAGAACTCGAAAATGCAGCCCGGAATTGCGTCTATGACGAGACCCGCCGCCAACCCGTAATCTTTACCACGGTAGCGTACTCCTCTTAGTCAGTGTAGAAACATAAAAATACAAGCGGGATTCACATGAATCCCGCTTGTTATATTATAGAACAACCACTTATCGAATCAGTTTTTTGTCATCCTGAGGCACCGCCGAAGGATCTTCTACTTCCCAAACAAGTGTTGGAAGATTGTATCAACTCCTGGATTTTCTGGAAGATGCTTCGCAAGCTCAGCATGACAAGTTATTTGGTTATTGCGAGTTGTGTTATTTACTGGGTAATGAGCCAACGAGAGCAAACTTAGGAAAATAAGAATTCAGAAGAAAACAATTGGCAAAAATAGGAGTTGCATAAGGCAACTCGATTAAACCTGATGCACTTTTAGAGTTAGATTGATATTAAGGGTTGGCAGCCGCAACCGGGGTTGGGGCTTCTTTGGCTTTATTAGGTCCATTAGCCTTCTTGGAAGCTGGTTTGTCTCCGTTACCCCCTGAATCAGACTCCTTAATGGAATTGCTTTCAACCTTTTGATTATTCGCTTCCGCAGCATCTTCCTTGGCGTGGCTGGTTGCCAAACCCGACGTCGAACGGTTGTCTGTGGCGTAAAAGCCTTTGCCTTTAAAGACGATGCCTACAGGTTGGTAGACTTTGTTCAGGGTTGGACGGCCACATTCCGGGCAAATCGTTAGCGATTCATCCGTAAAGCGCTGATATTGGTCAAACTGATAATCACAATTGGAACAGTGATAAACGTAAATTGGCATTTATTAGATTTCCTTCAATTCCCACCGATTATAGCCCAGCCAACCCCCATCGGCAAGCATTCGTCTAATTTCAGACAGAACTCTTATGGTTTTTTGCTCGAAAATGCCCTCGGGACTTGATGATATAATCGCGCCAGAGGATAGTATGCAACCACTAAAAAAGACCTATTTCTTAATATTTCTCTCAATAATTTTTGCCGGAATAGCATTCCTGGCATTGTCTCAAACTACTCACATCGTCTCCGCACAGGAAACCGTGCCAACCAATACTCCCGATTCTCTGGGCAAGATCTACTACAAGGTCCAGGCCGGAGAAAATTGCACCATTATCGCCAAAAAAACTGGTGCCATCGTGCAAGACATTATCAGTTTCAATGGTTTACGGACGGATTGTCCGCTTTTTGAAGGTCAAGACTTGATCATCGCTATGGTCAATCCGGTTGTCATCACACCCACCAAAGCACCGACCGCCACCGTTGACCCCTCACTAATCACACCCGGTCCTACTCCTTCTGGGGGAGCCGCCAAGGTTTGCGTGGTTCTATTTAATGACCTCGACGGCAATGGCTTCCGCAAGGAAGGTGAAACCTACCTCTTCGGTGGTGTGGTCGGTCTGAATGACAGTGTGGGCAAGGTGAGCATGACCGGAAAGACAGTCGCTGGCGATCCAGCCACAGTTCAGCCCTTCTGCTTTCTGGATGTACCCGAAGGCACCTACAACCTCACCATGGCCATTCCGGATGACTTCAACCCCACTACGGCCATGAGTTATCCTGTCTCAGTCAAAGTAGGGGAAGTGGCCACCGTTGACTTTGGCGCCCAGGAAAAAGCCCCCCAGCTCATTACGGGTCCGCTGGCGCCTGAAGGTCAAAAATCTCCCATCCTCGGAATCGTCGGTGCGGTTCTGTTCATTTCTGGTCTAGGCCTGGCCTATTACATGTGGCGCAACCGCAGAGCTTGATTTGATTGATATATGAGTAAAGGCCTCTTGCGAGGCCTTTTTTTAATCCATTATCAGGTTGGTAGTCCTCCTGGAGGAGCTCACTAAAACAGGCTGTTGTAATCCACTTTCTTGAATACCTGCAACTTACCACCAATCGTGGCATCGCAAACTTCGCGACCGTCCGCCTCAAAGGCCTGCCGAGCCATGCGGTAGCCCTGTTCGGACACTTCCAAATCAGGCAATTGCCAGCGGAAACCTTTGCCAAAATAAGCCGCGGAAAAATGGTTGGGGTCATCCCCCTTGCTCTCCACGGTCGTATTAGGCTTACCTTTATCCGCGAAACTGTGGTCCACGCCAATCAAATACACCTGGCTGAAGCCCATATGATAAGCCAACTGCAGGCCAACGTTGGTTACGGTGGCCCCTTCCCAGACCCGACCGCGTAGGTCGCGGCTGAATTTTGGGCCAGTGAAGGTGGTATACAGGAAACAGGTATGCTCATCCATGGGCAGCCACTTGCGCGCCCGCCAGGAAAAAAACTTTGGCAGGTTGGTGCTCTTAAATTCTTCCACGCTCTGCTCCACAACCAGGTCGTTAATTGAAATCAGGCACGATGGGCTAAAACCAAGCTCATCTGCCGCCAGGAAAATGCGGTTAAAACCGATGCTAAATTCATCCTTCAACTTGGAAAGGTCGGTCACCTTCAGGCTGGGTCCGTTGCCCACAATAAAGCAACGTTCACCCTTGTGGCTATCTTTAAGCGCAGCCAATTTACGTATGGATGCCCTGCGCCAGGGGTGCAGATAAGCCTCAGGCAATTCTGGCAAACGCTTAATCCCATCATATACTGCACGCGCAAAACGTCCAAAGGGCGAAATCTCCTGGCGATATTTGGGTTCCTGCATCTTACTCCGTCGAAAGGCGGCAGGTAGCCCCACCATCCACAATCACAGCTTGCCCGGTCATGAAGCTACTCTGCTGGTTATCCGCCAGGAAGTAGATTACCGAAGCAATTTCACTTGGCAAGCCCACCCGTCCATTGACGGTCTTTTTTGCGAGGGCAGCCATTTGTTCTTCTTCTGGAAGTTCCCCTGACCGGCCGCGATGAAAGCCTGCCCGCAACATAGGGGTATCAACTGCCCCGGGCAGTACGGTATTCACGCGGATATTATCCGGCGCAAACTCGATTGCCATGGCCCGGGTTAGCGCCAAAAGCCCGCCCTTGCTGGCTGCGTAGGCAGCAATATTCGTGCTGGTGGCCACGGCGTGTACTGAAGAAACGTTCACAATAGCGCCTCCGCCTTCAGCTTTCAATAATGGAAAGGCAATCTTGGCGCCCAGAAAAACGGAACGTAAGTTGGAGGCAATCACCAAATCCCACTCTTCCGCGCTGGTTTCGATGAGCGGCTTGGAGATCTGGTAGCCGGCGTTGTTTACAACCGCATCCAGGGTAGGGGAAAACGCGGCTGCATGACCGTAAATCAGGTCGAGATTGGAGGGTACCGAAATATCAGCCTGGATATAAAGCCCATTTTCGGGAAATTCCGCGTAACGCTCCTTGCGGTCAGTGCCTATCACCTTCCAACCTTTTTCAGTGAAATAATTCACCGTCGCCCGGCCGACCCCTCCGGCGGCACCGGTAATTAATACTACCGGGTGTTTTTGAGAATCTTCGGTCATTTTTCCTCCAAACCAGCAAAATAGGGTTTTGCTTCCATTGCCTGCAAGGCTTCCAATTCAACTGTTTTACCCAAGCCAACCAGAAGATTGCGCAGGGTGTTCCAATGCACACGTTCCCAGTAATATGGGCTTGAATTGGTGTTGTGCGGGGCAATCATCACGTTATCCATACCCAGCAGTGGGCTGTCCAGCGGTAGCGGTTCCTCTTCGAACACATCCAGCGCCGCCCCAGCCAACTTGCCAGCCTGTAGAGCTTCCACCAGTGCGGTTTCATGCACCACTGGACCGCGGCAGGTGTTGATGAGTACCGCCTCGGGTTGTACCAGTTTAAGGGTGTCGGTGTTGATGAGGTGGTATGACGTTGGGTTGAGTGTACAGTTCAGGCTGATGAAGTTCGCTTTGGCCAACAAATCCGCCAGCGGAAGCATTTCCACGCCCACTTCTGCAAGAAAGGTTGGGTCGATTTCGATAATATCGTTACCATAAAGTTTCATGCCAAAGGTTTTGGCATAGCGCAACAAAGCCTTGCCAATTCTTCCAACACCAATCACGCCCAGGCTGGATTCCTGCAGGGTTTTGCCCGGGATCTTCTTCCACTCACTGGCCTTCATGGCTTTGTCCATCCAGGGTTGCTGGCGGGCAAATGCCAACATATAACCCAGAATGCTCTCGGTGACCGGTACGGTAAATGCCCCAGGGGTATTGCCGACCATAATGCCCAATTCCCTGGCAGTTACCTGGTCAATTGAATCGATGCCTGTACCCCATTTGGAAATCACCTTGAGTTCCGGCAAGCAGCCCAACTGTACTTCACGGGTATAGCGGTCATCCCCGCATAGCGTACCGACAAATTGATGGGCATATTTTAAAATGTCCGTAGCTTCGAAGCGCTCATTGACCTGAGGTTCGATCGTTTCATAGCCAAAGACATTCAGAATTGGCCTAAAGCGGTCCATATAAGGCAGCATATAAGGGCAGGTTACTAGTATTTTTTCCATTTCAAGGCTTCTTTTCGTGGATTAATAGGGCTTCGGCAATCGCGAAGTCGGATTCTTCATCAATGTCCACTGCTTCCAAAGCTGGCACTTCAAACAGAAGTGGCCGCTCACCTATGCGGTGATGGTACTTTAGCAGGTTCTCCCGGGTAAAGAGGTAAAGGGTTGAGTTTTCTTCATAGACCGGCGGTAAGTCCTGGGTACGCAGTAGTTCTTTGGGGTTGTGGTTGATGGCCTTGCCTTCAGCATCATAGAGTCGGGTTTGCCAGCGTGTGACCCCCAACAGGGAGTCCTTCTCAGGCCAGGCCTTTGTAAAGTCCTTGATAGCGTGTGAAATCGTACTGCTTTTAAGCAGCGGATTGGTGCTATGGGTCTGCAAATACAAATCCGCCTGGATTTGAGCGGTATCATGCAGCAAAATATCGTTCATTGATATGGTGTCAGCCCGCAAGGCTTCCGGGCGTAAAACCGCTTTCACGCGCGGGTAATGCCTGGCAAGGCCTTCCAAAATCGGCTCGGAATCCGTATCCACTAACACGTCATCTACTTCTGGAACGTCCAGCAAGGTTTCAATAATCCAGGCATAGAGCGGTTTACCGGCAATCTGTCGGTAATTTTTCCCAGGAACACGTTTTGAATCATGGCGCATGGGCACAAAAGCAACGATTTTATTAAAACTCATCCGCGTTCTCCCTCGTGCAACATAAAGTCACCTCCGCGCAAGATACCATCTGAGATGGCGCGCATGGCGGGTGAATTTTCCGGCAAAAGCGTTAGCCACTCAAAATCCTTCAGCTTCACATAACCATTCCAGATGCCATCTGGCTCTAGAAAATCGTCAAAAGGCAGAGAAGAACGGTAGAGTTGGAAGTAGAGGAATCGTCTGGCGTTTTCTGCATATTGGACGGGCACATCCACCTTACTGGCCGCCAGGAGCTCGAGTAGGGTGGCAACGTAAGCAGAACGGCCTTCCGGTAGCAAGCAGGTTTCATAGGGCGAGTAGCGCGATTTTCCAGCCGCCAGCACCAATTTTCCCATGATGGAAGCTTCCATTCCAATGGTGGAGTTGTAGACCATCACAAACTTGGAGCGATTAATGAGCTCATAAGAACTCAGGAATTGCTCTGGCGGTACGAAGCGCAGGTTCCAAATTTTGCCAATTTCGCGGGTCTGCGCCCATTGGCTCACGCTTTCTTCGCTGGCTTTGCCCTTCCGGGCTTCATCCGGGTGGGCGCGGATGATGAAGAGGGTCTCCGGATGCATCTTCGCCGCCTCCAACAGGCTATCCAACCAATCAAACATATCCCTAAAGATTACATTGGCATGCGGTTGGGAGGTGTCGAAGATCACGTTGGTGAATACCGGCACCACCTGTTCAAATTTGGCCATATCCGCCAGCAACGATGCATCCAACTGGCTCATTTCTGGCCAAAACTGCACACCTGCCATGCTGAATTTGCCCTTGAAGCGTTTGCTCAGATAGTCATCCAGGCTCGCCTCCTGGGCTTCATCTAAAGTGAAATCCTTGGGAAGGTCAAGCGGGTAAGCAGTCGCATCCCCCTCGGTGAAAAACCCGGAAAATGGCTGCAAACCAACTTCATGGCTATAGGTCTTAAGCCCTTTTTGTCGTGCTACCCAGCGTGCTGTGGCTTCAGGGTACTGCATACCGTTAAACACTACCAATGCCTGCGGCTTGAGCCCATCAATTATCAGCCCCACTTCTCCGGCAATTGACCAGGCTGAGTGCAGATAATCCTTGGCGATGCGCAGGGTTATGGGTTCTTTTTCCAGATTATGGCGCCTTAAGATCCAACGCAAGGAAGGGGTGATCAACTCCCCCAGGGGTATGCCCTGATAACTGAAACCCAAACAACCGTCCAAAGCCAACCCGGCAATGGCAGCTTCGAAAACTTCATCTTCCTGAAATTGGAAGCGTAAAGCTTCGGACTCCACATAGAGAGAATCGGACTGTTTCATACAGTCCTCGCAGGGTAGTTTGTCCGAAATTTCTTTCCGGCTGGTACCCAGCACACAGCTGTGCATGCCCCGGTCGCAAAATAGATGGATTACGGGCACGCCCTGCAATCGCAAAGACCAGGAGGTTAATAAATTGTAGGCCGCGTTCAGGCTGATGCCAGCCAGCCGAGTAGAAACTTCAAAAAATAGGACTGGTGCGTGGGCTTCACGTGCTGCGTTAATGGCAACCATATGCGCCATAGCGCGTACTTTTTCATTATTATCCTCGTGGACTTTTTCCACCGCGAAGTGTTTGCGAGCCTTCTGGGCCAGTTGAACAAGGTTCATCAGTTCGTGTACCGGCGCATTTTCTTGATCGAAGATTGTTCGCTGTCGTAAACCTTCTTGACTCCGTCTCCCAGGCCAGCCTCGGTGACGCGAATGTACTTAACCAGTTGTTCCATGCCCTGCGGCTCCACGGAAGCCGCGTGGTCCGAGCCCCACATAGCGCGATCCAAAGTGATGTGTCGTTCCACCAGGCAAGCCCCCAGTGCCACTGCCACCGCGGAAGGAACCAATCCCACTTCGTGGCCGCTATAGCCAATCGGGCAGCGATACATGCTCTTCAAGGTGCCAATCATTCTCAGGTTCAGCTCTTCCGGCGGGCAGGGGTAAGAAGAAGTGGTATGGCAAAGAATCAGATTGTCCTCGCCAAGTATATCCATGGCCGTTTGGATTTCATCCAGGGTGGACATACCAGTTGAAATAATCAGGGGGTTGGCAGTTGCTTTAAAGGCACGCAATAATTCATGATCGGTCAGCAGCGCAGAGGGCAACTTATGGGTTACCGGATTGAATTGTTCCATAAACGCAAGTGAAGGCATATCCCAAGAGGAAGCAAACCAGTCAATACCCAATTCCTTGCAGTATCGGTCAATTTCCTTGTATTCTTTCTGTCCAAATTCCATTTTATAGCGGTACTCGAGATAAGTAATCAAACCCCAGGGGGTCTCCCGCAAGAGGCTGCGTTGGTGCTCTGGCACACAGATTTCCGGGGTGCGTTTTTGGAACTTAACCGCGTCCATCCCAGCATCTTTTGCCCGATAGATCAACTTCTTGGCAATTTCCAGGCTGCCATTGTGGTTGATGCCAATCTCCCCAATGATATAAGCGGGGTGTCCATCGCCAATTAATCGATTACCAATCTTAATTTCTCGGGCCATGAGTCTCCTTAGGCTTCCTTTTTGAATTTTTCTACCAAGAGGTCAGTCAGCTCACGGATGGCACCTTTACCACCCCGGTGTTCCAAAACCAAATCAGCCCGCCTGCGGACGCTTGGCTGTGCATCTGCAGGGCAAACAAAGTAACCCACGTACTCATAAGTGTCCAAATCTGGCAGGTCGTTCCCCAGGAAGATGATTTCTTCGGGTTTGATTCCGCGCTCTTTGGCCAAAGTGGCAATGGCTTTGCCTTTTTCCAGAATACTGCTGAAAGCTTCGATCTTTAGTTTAGCTGCCCTAGCATGCGAGATCGTGCTGACATCGCGGGACATAATCATCGGAGTGATGGGTGTATATTGGCGCAAAAGACTGAGACCCATACCGTCACTGCGGTCACAGCGTACAAATTCGTGCCCTTCATCATCCAGATAGACTTTGTCATCAGTGCAAACACCGTCAAAGTCCATAATCAGGGTTGAGACAATTTCAGGGAAAGCACGCCGGCCCTTCACCGGGTCAACCATCTCCAGGCTGGCATCGCTGATCAGCGCTTCATACTTTGGCCAGTCCGCAGGCTGGTCAATATCCACCGTGTAGCGCGAGTCAATCATCACCGGCAGGATGACCTCTCCGGTCAGTGAGTGCTTCTCAAGCAGGCTGCTGGTGCGGATGACATCGATGTGCCCGGTCTGCCAATAAGTTTTGGGCAGGTTCTGCCGGGCGGCGTTAAATGGTTCTGACAGCCATGGCACGCCCAAGAGTGGCTTCATTTGGCCGCTGGGCTCATCCAAACGCCACATTTTGTAGGGGTTTTGGCCGGATGGCACAATCCCACGCACGGAATCCGCTTCAGGGTGCGCCAACAGTATCTCTACAGCCTCATCTACCAAACCAATTGGACGGATCGGCGAGGTTGGCCTGAGTTGGACCAGGAAATCAGGCAGGTAGCCTTCATTGGTTTTCAGCCAGTCAAGGGCATGCAGGAAAAGCGGCAAATCAGGCGAGCTATCCTCAGCCAGTTCTGCCGGCCGCAGAAAAGGCACTTCCGCGCCCCATTCCCTGGCAACCTGGGCAATTTCAACGTCGTCTGTGGAGACGATGACCCGGGTGACCGTTTTTGAATCTTTGGCTGCTTGGATGGACCAAGCTAGCAGCGGCGCAGCGGCAAAAAGCTTGATGTTCTTGCGCGGAATGCCCTTGGAACCGCCGCGGGCAGGAATGATGGCCAGAACTTCAGGTTTTTTTACCATGCCGTCCAGCCTCCATCCACCACCAGGTTGGACCCCGTCATGTAAGAAGAAGCGTCCGTGCACAAAAAGAGCATAGCCGCGCTCATTTCATCCTGATGGGCCATACGGCCCAGGATCGTACGCGAGGAATAGGCTGTTGTGAATTCTTCATCGTGGCCATTGTAGACTCCGCCAGGTGTCAATGCGTTCACGCGGATGCCCTTGCCGGCATAATAAGCCGCCAGGTAGCGCGTAAAACCCAGCACGCCACTTTTAGTGACCGAATAATAAACCGGCTTGAAGGAGCGGCTGCCGTCTTTGCGCTCGTAAAGGCGTTGGTCAGGTCCGTTTAACCCGTAAGTGGAGCAGATATTGACGATAACCCCTGAGCCTCGCGCCAGCATAGGTTTGACAACCGCTTGGGAGGCTAAAAACATCCCGGTAAGGTTCACATCCAGCGCCTGGCGCCAATTGGCCAGGCTGTAGCTTTCAAAAGCATTCGCCCCCTGCGCGTCTTTGTGGGCAGGATCAAATTTGGGATCAAGAGCCGCTGAATTCACCAGCACGTCCACCCCCCCAAAGCGGCTGAGGGCATAATCGACCATCGCCCGGGTTGAATCGGGATTGGTCACATCTACCGACACAGCGTCGGCACTGTACCCTTCCTTACAGATTGCCTCTACCTGGGCAGCCGCGCCCTCCAATGCCAGGTCAGCCAGCAGCACATCGGCGCCAGCCTGGGCCAAGGCTAAAGCAAATTGTTTGCCTAATAAGCCTGCCCCGCCGGTGATGATGGCAGTGCGGCCTTGCATCTTGAATTTTTCAAGGACGTTTGAACTCATCTTGCTCCTCAGGATCGGATTTGTTAACGATTTTACCATCCAGCCGCCAGGGCATTTCCAGCCGTACCAATTTCGAGAGGTTGCGGGAGGAATTGTGGGCTATCAACGCAATCTGCAAGGCGGTAGCGCCGTCTTCAAGAGTGCAAACAGGGGTCGCGCCCTGGATCACCTCAATGAAATGGCGCATCTCCGCTAAAAAGAGATCATTGCGCTCATATCCTTCCGGTAAAGTAAATTCCCTGCAACTATCCGTGGTGGATTGGTAGATCTTGGCCGTTCCGCTGCTGTTATCCCAGCTAATTGTGCCTTCAGCGCAGCGAATCTCCAGCGTGTGCCGGGTAGGGCGCTGGAAATAATCCAGATGCAACTGGCCAATGATACCTTCCGCAAAATGCAGCGTAATTTCCGCGTTGTCTTCAACATCAATTTCGAATTCGGATAACTTGGAAAGGGTAGCAGAAACCGCCTCAACCTCCCCAAGCAGCCAGCGCAAATAATCGATTGGATGAGAAAGTGTGAGCGTCACACCACCCCCAAGATCCGCCCGGCCGGCATAAGCCTTGCGGTAATCTTCGTAGGGGTGCCACCCGGGCAAGTACTCACCCCAATGGGCAGTAGCTGAAAGGGGCTTACCAAGCGTGCCCGACGCCAATTCGGCTTTAATCTCCCTTAGCACAGGATGTTGGCGGAAGTGAAAGCCCACCAGCGCGCGCGTGCCTTGCTGCTTCAATACTTCGCTAAGCTCGGCTATGCCTTCCAGGTTGTGGGAGACGGGTTTTTCAATCAGAAGATTTGAACCCGCTTTGGCCGCCTCGAGGGCCACAGGTATGTGCAGGGCACTGGGGTTGGAAATGATGACGCCATCAGGTTTTTGAGCCAGTGCTTCGGCAAGGTCTGTGAAGGTGGTAAAAGCTTCCAACTCTTCATCAGGCAAAGTGGACTGTCTTGTGCGGTATAAGATAATATCCTGCTCGCCAAGCTGCCTCAGGTTGCGTAGATGCCTTCTACCAATCGACCCCAAGCCACAAATCAGGAATTTCATCTTCCCTCCTGGTGTAAAAGCCCATATAGCCGGTTGATTATCCCCTGAAGTAAATTGCGAGCTTTAGGGTGCCGCGCCAGCCTGGCAAGTAAGCCTTTTGGCTGTTTTTTTTGTGAAGCTGAAGCTGTCTCAATGTCATCTGCTTTTGCCAGCGCAGCCACTTCAGCGTCGATCACGTTACCGAGCAGTCGCATGGTCTGCTTATAGGTGGTCAGGCGTAGGTAGCCCTTGGCATCCATGCGGTCATCAAACTCAACCATACGCCCCATCAACTGGTCGGACCAGCCTTCTACCTGCATTTCACTGAGAATCTCGGTCATCACTTTCTTGGGGAGCATCACTTCAAAATGATGGGCGGACACGAAGGCTTTCACGCCCCCACAAGTAACCACCACATCCTCAAGCCCAGCAATTTCGCTTTGGTACCTGGCATCATCGCGGCCGGAATTGACTTTATATTCCTCTTCCCATTTGGGCAGAATTAAATTGCCGCGTTCTACCAGGTTTGGGTTTGTCAGCTCGTAACCCTTAACCCATTGGAGAGTTTTCTCAGAGGACATACCCACGCGCTGTTTGATGTAGAAACCTGTCACTGCCCCCACGTTTGGGAAGCTATCCAGCACTTTCAATTCTTCTTCCAACCATCCCTTAAGGTGGTAAACATCATCATCGGAATAGGCAATCAGTTCTCCCTGGGCCACCTGGGCAATGCGCCATAATGCGTTGAGTTTGCCAATATTGTGCCGGCTGAGAATCAACGTATCGATTTGCCCGGCCGCCTGCATGGCTTTTAGAGCGCTTACCATTTCAGGGCAGGAGCCGTTATCGAAAACCAGCAATTCATAAGGTCTCTGGGTATTGGCAAGGATGCTTTGGAGGGTCAACAGTGTCACTTGGCTACGGTGCTGGAAGTAACCGGCCTCGTTTGGTTCGTATACCAATACAGCCACGGTCACCCTGGGCGGGTCAAAGTCCAGCTTTTTACCCCTAGAGGGGTTTGTGCCGATTCTGGGCATCAATGCCCTCCCTGGCGGGAAGCTATCATCTTGGCCTTCATTTCTTTCTCCTTGGCACGTTCTTTCCATGCCTTCACGGGATGCAGTAAATTGAAGAGGAATTGGGTGAGATTGTAATTACCGCGCTCCACGAGCGGTGCAATCTCAAATTCTCGCCAGAAGCGCGTCCAGCCCGATTCCTGGGGCACCAACTGTCCACCCACCAGCAGATATGTAGCATCGTTCAAATCGAAAATTGTGCGTCTGCCACCTGCCAGGATGATATTTTCCCCGGTTTCAGGCAAGCGATAATGCGATTGTCCACCCGGCAGATGCGCGTAATCGTGATCTTGATGGATAATATCCACGCTGGGGCTGGCGTCAACCAATTTCCAATGCATGCGGCGGGCACGGTAAATCATCCAGTTATCCCAACCAGCCCTGCCTACCGCGAATTCTGGAATTTGATCAAAAGTGTTTCGGGGATAAGCAAAATAGTCGCTGCCTGTCTTTGGGTGCAGATGGCCATCTTTTTTCATCTTATCCCGCAATTTTTCGCTCCAGCCTTCTGAAAAGTCGATGAGTTCGGTCACCGCCAGGTCGTAGCGTTGGCCAACCATCAGGAATTTATCAGCCAAGCGGCTAACTTCCAAAAGGTGTTCCAGAAAATCAGGAAAAAGGATGATATCTGCATTCAGGTAAGTCAAAAACGGGCTGCGGTTGACCCCTCTTGCCAGGCCAAAAATGGACGAAATCAGTGGGGTGCCATAAACGCTGCGCGCTACTCCCGGTAAGTGCAATACTCCCAGGCGTTGGCAAGCCTCCGCCAGGCCAACTTCATCGCCCACCACCACCACTTGCGCCTGTTCCCCCAACTGCAGCCAGCTTCTAATGGCGTTTTCCTGGATCAGCGCAATATGCGGATCCAGGAAAGGTTTTGGGGCAGTAAACAGGGTCAGTAGCGGGGCAGGATTCACACGTCCTCCAACGGCAGCCAGGACATCTTTGGTAAAATTCGGCTCAGAATTTTTCGCCAGAGCATGCCTGTATGCCGCTTAATGTGCACGAAGTGTTCCGCCTTCACTTGAAAAGCGGATGAGGGTGTGTGAGCAGGCTTTGCCAGAACTGTCAGGAAGAGTTTGAGTGTTTTTGAACGGGGTTGGCCGTGGGTTTGGAAGCGCAGAATTTCGTATCCGGCCTTGGCCAGGCTTTGTTTGAGGGTGTGTGCACTAAAGCAGGTTAGATGCGCTATCTCGAAGGAATCGTGTGCGTACAGGTTGGGTACTTCCACCAGTAGAAAGCCACCGTCTTCGAGCAGTCGTTCCCGGATTTCAACAAGCTTTTCTACCGGGTCGTTCAAGTGTTCCAACACATGCATCAAACTGACAAGTTCAAACCGTTTGGGCGTGCTGGCTTCGAGGGCTTCCAAGTTTTCAAACATGGTGATTCCCTTTGCAGCCGCCACCTCACGGTAGGCTTGCCCCAATTCCACACCGTATACTTGGGCTCCCAGGTTTTTACGCAATGTCTCCAAAAAGAGGCCGGAGGAAGCGCCAATATCCAGCGTGCGCCCAAGCTTGCTTACACCGCTGCTTCTTAAGAATTGGCAGGCGTGTTCTGCCCGCAGGCGCTGCTGGCGCAGGTCTTTGAGCGTGGGCTGCTCACTTTGCTGATAAACCTGGCGGTAGACCCGTTCGTAAAATTCAGGGTCACCAGCCTGGCTCTCAGCCGGGTTCTGGAAGACCAGCCCGCAATTTTGGCACTCGAAGTAGCGCACAGTCAGCCCAAAAGATTCAAGTTCTTGAAAGAGCTTGTGGTTTTCCGACCCGCACAACGGGCATTTAAAACCGCTTGTCTCAGCCATGCGCTTCTCCACTGTCCCCAGGCCGGCGAACATCCACGTCTTTGAAGCCTTTATGTTTCACAGCGCTGACACTTGCCTGCCATTCCGGATGCAGGGTATTGGCTGCCAATAGTTCTCCAAGCGAAAAATCATCTCGATTGCCAAACACGGCATAAATTTCGCGCGCAAGTATTAAATCTTCCGGGGTGTCCACCGTAAAGCGCAAATGCCCCAATGATGGGCGGCGTTGCACCAGTTTCACTTTAAAACGTCCCGTTGTGTCGTAAAAATAGGGCATCACATGCTCGCGCTCATACGGCTCTTTGGCTTGCTGCCAGGCGCGTTCAAGGTTGGCAAATGAGACTATTTCCGTATCCATGCCAATGGGAGTTGTGCGCCTGAAAGGTGGGGGTAGCCGGTTGGCCACAAAGTCATATTCACCTTTTTGGTAGACCTTCAGAACGCGCGTGATTTCTTCGGGGGCGATGAAGGGGCAATCTGCCGTAATTCTCACCACCGTCTCAGCCTCAATCATTTTTGCGCACTGGTAATAACGGTCCAGCACATCGTAAGGGTCTCCCCTGAAGCAGGTAACCCCGCTCTGTTCGCAGAACGCTTGCAGGGCATCATCCCCTTTGTTAAATGTAGTCGCAACCACCAATTCGTCCAAACCAGCAGCCTGGCCAACGCGGTTTAGCACCCTTGCCAACATGGTTTGCCCACCCAAATCCAGCAATACTTTGCCTGGCAGGCGGCTGGAGCCCATGCGGGCCTGAATGATGGCAACCGTCTTTCCCATTATCAATTTCCCTGCGAGACCGGATCGATTATTACGGTGCCCATGTAAGTTTCGTACATGGAGGAGGTAATCTGCATGGTACTGGGGGAAGTCATCCACAGGAAACCCCAGAGTTGGCCGCCCTCTTTGAAGAGGTAAACCACCCAGGCACCATTATCCTTGGTGTAGTTCAAGCGGATCATATCGCGACCTTCAAGCGTTACCTCGTTGGATTCAATGGCATTATTTTGTTTCTGGATAACCGTTTGGATAGCCAAATGAATCGCCGTCAAAGGCACAAAGTTAAACTGATCGTTCTTGAATACCAGTAATTTGGTTGGTTCAGGCGTAGCCGAGTCATAGCCCCACCAGGCGATGTTCTCTTCGATGCCATCCACCAATTTATTGTAGATGTCGCTGCCTTCGCCGAAGAAGTTCTTGATGATTTCGACAATCCCGGGTAGGTCCGGCGTAATATCCGCGCCGATATACGTATTTGAAAGCATGATCGACATGCCCACCCCCTGCAGCCGCACCAAACCCAAATCGGGCGTGGGGGTGGCGGTCGGCGTCATGCCCAGTAGTTCACTTATGGACTGCAGGCCGCATGCCAACGTCGTCAGAAGTAAAACGCAGATCACTGCGATGAGTTTCTTTTTCATTCTCTATGCCTTTGCTGTTAGGTCCTGCCAGGCATTCAGCAAAACCTGTTTATTGCGCTGCCAATCCGCTTTTTCTTGCGCGGTCTGGCGGGCAGTCTGCCCCATCGGCTCAAGATGAGCATCAGCGGCTATTAAAATGCTTTTTGTAAGGTCATCAATATTACCATCCTGGTAAACCCAGCCATTCACCCCATCCCTCACCCATTCCAGGTTGGCGGGGATATCCGTCACCAATGATGGCAGTGAACTGGCCAGTGCTTCCATCAACGAAACAGAGGACCCATCCACGTGCGAAGGGCTCACATAGATGTCAGCAGCCGCAAAATACTTGGGCAATTCTGAGTTAGGTAGCTTACCAAGTACTTTTACCCTGTTTTCCAGTTGGGCGTTTTTAAAGATGTTTTCGACTTCTTTTACCTGGGAACCAGTGCCCGCCAGGAGCAGTCTCAGGCTTGGGATGGCTGCGGCGGCTTTCACAAAAGCCTTGCAGAGGTCGGTCACGCCGTACTTAGCCTCCCAGGAACGCAGGCAGAATAGCACTCTGGCGTTCTCCCAGCCTAATTCCTGCCGTATTTTGCTCGCTTCAGCCAACCAGGCGGCATTATTAAAGTCCCGAAGGTCGATACCCCATGGGAAATTATAGATTTTTCCAGCCGGAAAACCCAGCCCAACCGCTTTCTCTGCGCTGCAGTGCGCATCCACAATCAAGCCTTGGGCCTGCGCTAGCGCAAACTTGGTTTTGGATAGGTTTTCGGTATTGGCAAAACTTTCGGCCATCAGGTCAAAACCCCAACTTTGGGCAAGCAGAGGCTTCGCGCCGGCCAGTGCTGCCAGGTAAGCCAGATCGTGCAAGGGGCCAGCTTGTACTATATCGGGTTTCAGGCTTTGTAGGATTTCGCTCAGTTTCCGGGTGAAATCAGGTATGGCATCTTTTCTCAGTGGAAAGTCAAAGCCGAGTGGGCTGATGGCCTGCACCCCAACCGGGGTTGGCCAGTCTCCGCTCCTCACGCGCAGGGCATAAGCATCATAGCCGCTTTCAGCCAGCGTTTGCATAAAGCGCTGGTCATGCACTGAATCTGCGATCGTGAGGTAGAGAATTTTTTTCATGACAATTGGGTCCAGCGCAGGTCCTGCCCTTTTTCGAGGTCCTGCTCTGCTTTGAGCCCAATTACTTTCTCAATGTCGTAGGGCTCGATCGCCCCGGGAGTAGCCGGGCGCAATACTTCAATCATCTGGCGGGTAAAGACCTCCCCCGCTCGAATAATGCGTGCAGCCCGCAGGCAGCGCCGCTGCACAATCACAGTGTCTTTTTCATTGCCAGCCACAAACTTGGACCCCGAACCCAGCGCTCGTTCAAGCTGGCGTGTGTTTTCCACCATATCTGCCCAACTTTGGGGGTTCATGGCAAAAGCATGGTCGGGGCCTTCGCGGTGGTTGTCATCTGTAAAGTGTTTTTCAATCACCCGAGCGCCTAGCGTCACCGCCCCCAGCACAGTGGCGTGCCCGTGGGTGTGGTCACTCAAACCGAGCACCAAATCCGGCCACATCTCGTGGTAAGTCTTGAGCACGTTCAGATGGATATGGTCATAATTGCCGGGGTCAGCAGTGTAATTAGTATTGCACTGCATCAGCACCAATTGCGGGTTGATGGCCAGGATGGCCTCCACCGCGCGCTGTACATCCCCGATAGTCGCTGCACCCGTTGCCAGAAGCACAGGTTTGCCTTTGCTGGCCATGCGTTCGCAGGCTTCGATCCAGGTGATATCGCCTGAACCTATCTTGTAAGCCGGTACATAACTTTCCAGCATATCGGTAGCCTCAAAGTCATAGGGAGCTGAGAAGAAATCGATACCAACTTCATCACAGGCATCGCGCAAATGTTGCGTCCATTCGAAAGGAATTGAAGCAGCATCATAGACTTCCACCACGCTCTTTTTCCAATTAGCCTGATGCGAGACCTGTGAATTCATATGTGTGAATCCATAATCTGAGACAATTTTTGGGCCACGAAAGTTCTGGAACTTGGCCGAGTCTGCCCCGGCTTGGGCTGCCAGCTTGATTAGCTCAACTGCCCGCTCAAGGCTACCGTCATGGTTGGCGGCAATATCGGCCACAAAATAGGTGGGGTGTTTCAAACCAATCGTATGTTTTCCGATTCTGATTTTCATCTTGCCTCCTAATTACTACCAAAGCCCAGGATATGTTCCCGTAAGCCCATATCTTCGGCCAGGTGCAGCACTTTCAGCCCTTCAAAAATGCCCGGCAGTTCATGCCCGAGTGCGTTGCGCAGTTTATCGTTTTTCATGGACAGGTTGAGCGAGCGTTGGGTAGTCAGTTCTGAATCCATCACGCTGATAGGGCTCACCAGGCTTTCATCAAAACCAAATTCCCTTGCCAGGCTAACGCCAAAAGCATACTTACTAACTGCCTGGTTGCCAAAGAAGTGATAGGTGCCATGCAGTTCTTTTTCCAGCGCTTCCAGCAGCAAATTAGCCAGGTGTTCCACGTAGAGGGGTGTAAAGATCATATCCGTAAAACCATTGGCAGTCTCTTCAGCCTTCAGGTGGTTGTAGAAATATTCTGCCAACGAGCGCCTGCCAGTCAGCGTCCAACCAAAAAAGACGACCCGCCCGATAATGGCCTCCTTGTATTCAGAGATCACATTATCTTCGCCCATGAGCTTGCTGTGGGCATAGGTATTGATGGGGTTAGGCATGTCCGTTTCGCTATAGTCGCCCTTGGTGCCATCAAAAACAGCATCTGTTGAGATGTGCAGCAGCGGCACGCCCATGCGTTTCAAATGCCAGGCCAGAAGCCCAGGCACTTCGGCATTGAGTTGGTACGCCAATTCTGGGTTTTTATCGCAGCCCTCAAGATTGGCCAGAGCAGCTGCGTGTACCACCATGTCTGGAGCGGCGGCTTCCAGTTTTTCACGTAGATGCGCGGTATCTGTCAGGTCAAACTGGTCCACAACAAAGGGCGCATTGGCGAGCGATTGTCGATTCGCCCAGCCGATAACGTCATATCCCTGACGCTGGGCATACAAGGCCAGGTTCAGCCCCAGGTGCCCGCTCGCGCCGGTAACAAGTAATTTTTTCATTTAATGTCCCTGTTCAAACTCTTGTTCGATCGGGTCGATGATTTTCTTAATGCCATCCAGATCCAGCCAGGCCGTATTGTTGGCACTGGTATAAGTGAAACCATCCGGAAGAGTCTTGCCTTTATTCTCCCAGTCGTGGCCAAACCAAAGCGCGTTGCTGGGTTGGACAACGTACATATCCGGCATTTCAATGGTTGTACGGGCCTCATCTTCACCAATCAGGCTCTCGTGCAGCTTTTCGCCAGAGCGGATGCCAATAATCCTGATTTCTGCCTCAGACGCAACCGCGCGGGCCAGATCGGTCATTTTCATCGATGGAATTTTGGGCACAAAGACCTCACCACCCTGCATTTCTTCAATACAGCGGATGACAAAACGCACGCCCTGTTCAAGAGAAATCCAGAAACGTGTCATGCGCTCATCCGTGATCGTCACCGTACCGCTGGCGCGCTGTTGCAGGAACAACGGTACCACGGAGCCGCGCGAGCCCACCACGTTGCCGTAACGCACGCAGGCGATGCGGGTATTGCGACCGCCAGCATAGGCGTTGCTTTGCACAAAGAGCTTCTCTGCAGCCAGTTTGGTGGCCCCGTAGAGGTTGATCGGGTTGACCGCTTTATCTGTGGAAAGTGCCAGCACTTTGCCAACTTTGTTGGCAAGGGCCGCGTCGATGACGTTTTGCGAGCCCAAAATATTGGTTTTGATGGCCTCACTGGGGTTGTATTCGCAGGCAGGCACTTGCTTGAGCGCGGCTGCATGCACAATGACGTCCACGCCGTAAGTGGCCAGGGTCAGACGTTCCTTATCGCGTACGTCACCGATAAAATAGCGGATGCTCGGGTCATTAAAGCCGCCGGTCGTGCGCATTTCATGCTGTTTCAGTTCGTCGCGGCTGTAAACAATGATTTTGGCAGGGTGATATTCATCCAGCATCAGGCGAATGAATTTCTTGCCAAACGAGCCTGTTCCACCGGTTACAAGGATAACTTTATTGGTCCAATCCATAAGAACTCCTTAAGCCCTGGCTGTGTTTTCAGTAGGCTTGCTAATGATAATCAAAGGGTATTGCCCATTTTCACCAAAAAAGCGCGGGAAGCGATCTTCGAACCATGCAAGCACCTTAAGTGCCCGATGGCCGCTTGCGTTGGAGCCAATCACAGTGCGCAGGAAGTGCACGCTAACGCTTCGCCAGCTCATAATTCGGAAGGAAAACTTACCCGCAAAAGTACGTTTGAACCATTTGGCGTCGTTCTTGGCAACAAATGTACTGGCAGGTCCAGCTTCTTTTTTGACTTCGTTTTCTGCTTGCCCAGGCGTACCCGGCCTGCTGGAAAGGGGTTTTAGTTCAAACTCCTTTCGGCTTCGGCGCTTCGCCAGCGCCACCAGGTGGCTCCAAAGGCGGCTCAGGCCAAAATTTGCCCAGCCGTCCACGGTTACCAAGCTGCGGTCAGGTTTCAGACAGCGGTAAAGCCCCAGATAGCAGGCTTCTTTTTCTTGCATGGGCAGGTGATGGATGGTATGCAACGAAACGATGCCGTCAAAAATTTCTTCTTTGAAAGGCAGATGCGCAATGTCGCCCACTACATAGAATCCTTGATCACCTAATTTTTTTCGGGCTTCCTGCAAGGCCACAATTGAGAGGTCAAAGCAGACGCGTCGTTTGTAACCCTCAGAATACTTGAGATAAGCCTCGTATTGCACAGGGCCAGATCCAGCATCCAATAGATAATCGCCATTTGGGGCCATATGTTCTCCCACTCGGGCGTGTGCTCTGGCAATGTAATCCGCGCTCACCGGTCGCAAATCTTCATACTCTGCATTTTGGTAGCGCCCGTTAGCTTCCAATTGCCAGCCAACTTCGTTATAAAAGCGTTCAACTTTTTGTTTGATCTCATCAGGCATTTGTCTGGTTTTCCTTATTCTGAATTTCCTGCAGCCGCGCCAAACTGCGCATTTTCCAATCCAAAGGCTCACCCACTAAATAGTTGAAGGTCTGGGCGTAGCGTGCCTGACCTTGCTGATTGAGCACAAAACGCAGCGGTCGGGCTTTGAAGTCTTCAGCCAGCCACAGCAAGTGCCAGGGGAATGGCAGGGAAAATTCAAAGAAAAAGAGGTAAGCGTATAACCAGGCTTGTTCAGTTTGTTTGGGGCTTAGGCGTGCTTCCCGCGGTTTGGCCAGGATTTTATCCAGCATATTCTGGTAAGCCGGCCAATCCACAGGATCATAGGTAAAGCCTTTTTGGGCGTAATGCGTGCGTCCAGTGACCACCACCGGCAGTCCAGCCATGGCCATCTCCAACCCGACCGTGGTTGTGTACACCAAACCCACCGAAGCCAGTTCGATCAGGTCATAGGTGTTGATGGGATCTTCTGGTCGAATTAGATGAATATTTTCCGGCAGTCGGGCAAAATTGTCTTCTATCACTTCTACCATCGAAGTACCGTGGGTCTTCAGTTCTCCGGGATGCACCCGGATAACCAACTGCGCGTTGGGTTTCTGCAGGAAGTAGCGGATGGTATCCACTACCCACTCCGCCATGGAATTGGTGATCTTTTGCCTGCCTAAAGTCAGGCTGTCACCCAGCACATTGGTCGGCAGCAGCACTACTGGCCGCTTATCCAGACCCAGTTCTTTTGTCACCGCGCTGGCGCCTCGAGAAGGCGCTGCCTGCCATCGGCGGGCAAAATCACCCCAGGTGCTGGCACCCCGGCGCGAATTAAGTAGGTCCTCCAACGCTACCCTGGCAGTCTCAGGTAAAGGCTGGTTGCCAAGCGCTTCCCAGAGGTCCCGAGTGTCGTGGCTCATGATTTCATCATCCTGTGCCAGCCAGATGCGTTCGCGTTGGTCGGCGAACTCAAAACTTACCGTGCGAATACTCTGCAGGCGCGCCATGCGGTACGTCACGCCCATTTCAAGAATGGTTCCGTTTGGCACAATCACTACATCTGGCTGGTTTTGTTTCAACCAGGTATAGATGGCCGCGCCAGCCATCGAGTTGCGCTGCAGCCTCAGGCTATAAAGGGGGTCGCCTTCCTTGATTTCTTCAACCTGCTGGGTATACATAGTGTCATAAAGCGCCACCTGGCGGACTGCATTAATCACTTCGGTGGGATAGTTATTCCATGAGATTTGCTCACTCAGTTGCTCAAGCAGCGGCACAACTTTCATCACTTTTTTCAGCGGCTTCAGGATACCCTGAGCGTACAGGTCCTGACGTTTCAGGTCAAACTTACTGATTTCTTTATCCCAATCCGCGTATGGCAGATAGCAGAGAGTCACATGATGTCTCTGGCCAGCCAGCGACAGACCAATCAGCACTGCCTGTTCAATCCAATAGTGCAGGCTGGCAAATATGAATATGTTCTTTGCCTTCGGATTAATCACCGCTAGTTGTTCAACATCCTTCACTGCACCCTGTAGCACCTGCGAAATCCCTTCCAACTTGAAATGGGAGGACCAGGTTTTGTTCTTGCCTTTGATATTCCAATAAATCTGGGCAGCCAGGGCAGAGTCCTGTAAAGGGTTATTGCGTGAATTGATCTTTTTCATTTATTCCGTTTTCTCTATTTGCCAATCGAGTACTGGCCGCACAGGGCCAGGCCTGGGTTCCGGCCAATGCGTACCCGCCCCACCAGAGGCATCTACGCTGAAGCTGAGCGCCTGGTCATCCTGAAAATAGCGCCTGATGCCGTATGAGCTGGCGTTGACCCCCAGCACAAAACGCCCCTCATTCAGGATGTGGGCTGGGATAACGCAGCGGCTACTCCAGATGCCAGCCTGGCGGAATGGATAATGACCAAAGGATTCGTCCGAGTCGGTATCAAAGCTGGTAAACACCGGTTCGCCCCGGGTGGTGTACAAGTAAAACCCCACCCGCAGCCCAGTCACGGCTTCATCCAACCGATATTCAATTTCAATGCTGATTGGGTCCACGCTACGCACAGAATCAGAAACCTTGCCATCCTTATCCAACACTCGGATGGCCAGCGGCTTGAAGGGTTTGGCGTTCAAAGGCACTTCATCCGCCTCCCAGAAACGTTCCCCCAGTTTGGAAAGCCTGCGGTTGAGATAAAAATCCACCGCCTGATCGGAAGGTCCGCGCATCAGCACCTGGCCCTTATCCAAAACCAGGCACTCCTGGGTAAGGCGCTGGATGGCGCTCATATTGTGACTCACAAAAAGAACGGTACGGCCTTCACCGGCCACATCGCTCATCTTGCCAAGGCATTTCCGCTGGAAATCGGCATCGCCAACTGCAAGTACTTCATCCACTACCAAAATTTCAGGTTCCAGGTGGGCGGCCACGGCAAAAGCCAACCTCAGATACATACCGGATGAATAGCGTTTGACAGGCGTATCGATGTATTGCCCAATTTCAGAAAAATCAACAATTTGGTCAAAGCGCGCGTCAATTTCCTTCTTGGTCATGCCTAAAATCGCGCCATTCAGATAGATATTCTCACGGCCTGAAAGTTCTGCATGGAAACCCGTGCCCACTTCCAGCAGCGAGCCCACGCGGCCGCGCAATTCCCCTTGCCCTTCGGTAGGGTCGGTAACCCGGGAAAGGATTTTAAGCAAAGTGCTTTTGCCCGCGCCATTCCGGCCGATGATGCCCAGCGCGGTGCCCTTCTTCACTTCAAAACTGACATGGCGCAGCGCCCAAACATACTGGTTTGAAAGCCGCGGCGAGCGCTGGCCTGAAAACACATGACCTAATTTTGCGGTGCCACTGGTAATCACATCCCGTAGCGTGTCAGACCGATCAGCGACCCCGATACGGTAGCGCTTGCCGATATCTTTTATTTCAATGGAGAGGTCTTTTTCCATGCTCACACCACATCCGCGAAGGTCTTTTCCATCTTATGGAAGAAGCTCAGACCGCCAATAAAGAGCACCAGCACCACTCCAACCGAGATGCCCATCGTCCAGTCCGGTGCCTTACCACCCGTGATGGCCCAACGGAAGCCATTCACAACCCCTACCATCGGGTTCAGATTGAAAATAAATTTCTTGATTGGGTCGGTGACGGTAATAGGATAGAGCACCGGGGTCAGAAATTGCCAGATTTGGGCAATAAAGGGCACCATTTGCTGCACATCCCGATACTGCACGTTTAACGCGCCAAACCAAAGCCCGGCTGTCAACGCAGCCAACATGGCCAGCAGCGTGAAGGGGATAATCCATAAAATATTCAGGGTAAGCGGCACTTTATAGAAGAGCATGATGCCCAGCAAAATCACTAAAGTAATCAAAAAGTCCACCAGGGCTGCCAATACGGATGCCACAGGGATGATGATGCGCGGAAAGTAAACCTTGGTCAGCAGGTTTGCATTGGCCACCAGGCTGGTGCTCGAACGCGTCAGTGAGTTAGAAAATAGATGCCAGGGCAAATAAGCCGTCATCATAAAGAGCGGATAAGGAATGGAGGTTTCAACGTTGAGCGTTGTGGAAAATACAAATGTGGTTACGAGCGCTGTAATCACCGGCTGCAGCACCGCCCAGGCAACCCCAAGCACCGCCTGCTTGTAGCGCACTTTAATGTCGCGCCAGGTCAGGAAGTAAATCAGTTCTCGGTAACGCCAGATTTCTTGCAGGTCAATGCCCAACCAGCCTTTTTTGGGCTTGAGGGTCACTGTCTGGTTGCAGGGAGCGCTATTTTCAGCCACAATTACTTTCTATTGGCCTCATACCAGGCAATGGTGCGTTTGAGGCCGTCTTCAAAATTAGTATGCGATTCGAAACCAAAGTATTCTTTTGCCCGGCTGGTATCCAGCTTGCGGCGGGGTTGTCCATTGGGTTTGCTGGTATCCCAGCGAATGGCACCCGTAAAACCGGTCAGTCTGGTAACTAGTTCGGTCAGGTCTTTGATGCTGATTTCAAAGCTGGATCCGATATTGACAGGTTCGGAAGCGTTGTAGCGCTCGGTTGCCAGTGCAATCGCCTCAGCGGCGTCCTCCACATAGATGAATTCACGTGTCGGAGAGCCATCCCCCCAGGCAATGATTTCGCTCTCGCCAGCTTCACGGGCATCCACGCACTTCTTAATCAGGGCCGGGATGACGTGGGAAGAAGCCGGGTTAAAATTGTCGCCCGGTCCGTAAAGGTTCACAGGCAGCAAGTAAATGGAGTTGTAGCCGTATTGCTGGCGATAGCCCTGGGATTGCACCAGCAGCATCTTTTTGGCCAGGCCATAAGGCGCGTTAGTTTCTTCCGGGTAACCATTCCACAGATCTTCCTCTTTAAAAGGAATGGGTGTGTATTTGGGATAGGCGCAGATGGTGCCAATCGCCACAAATTTCTCAATACCGCGCTGCCAGGCCTGATGCAGCAGCTGCACACCCATCATCAGGTTATCGTAAAAAAATTCACCGGGCTTCTCGCGGTTGGCACCGATGCCGCCGACTTTAGCCGCCAGGTGGATGACGATATCTGGTTGGGCATCTTCGTAGAGGCGGGTGATATCCTCGCTCTTCACCAAGTCATACTCTGGGTAAGTGGGAATGAAGAGCTCCTTCGCCCCACGCTTCCGTAATTGAGCCTGTAGATGCGTACCCAAAAATCCGGCGCCGCCGGTGATGCAGATGCGTTTTGTTGAGAGATCCATTGGATTATCCATTTCTTTCTTTGGTGGCGTCTTGATCTGAATTTACTTTCGCTTCACTGGGCAGTTTTAATGCAAGTTTCAGGCCGTCGATTTTAATGACCGCTCTGGCCAGCTCCGGATTAATCTGGATGCCCTGTTCGAGGCAGGTTAATTGGCACACTTCAGCCACTTCACCTTCCCCCTCAATTCTAACGGTATCTATGCCGAATGACCTTAAATCGTCCAATACATTGCGGGTGCGCTGGCGGATCAAATTGTAGAGTGAGAAGGAGTTTTCTATATATTTTACGGTCAGGCTTGCCCGCAGGGCAATGCCTTCTGCCGTCAGGATGTAGCGCAGTTTTTTGCGTTGCATGCGTTTGACCTTGACGTAGCCCTTGGCGATCATGCGTTTGAGATGCCAGTTGATGGTGCCCACAGCCACGCCCAGCGTATCTGCCAGGGTTGCCTGACTGATATCCGGATCTTGTTCAATGCTGTTGAGAAGGGTCAGATCGCGTCTGGATTCTTCTACTGATAATCTTGTTTCCATAAATCAATATTTGAATTATAGGTTTAGGGCTGTATTTCGTCAAGTGCGCCTTATAGGACGGCGATTCTTTCTCGTTGTTCAACCTTAACTTATACAGACAAGTGAGTTTCTGAATTCAAAGGACGTACCTTATAATTCAGAACAAGGAAAATCATGCACGGCATCGTCTCACCTTTACCCACGATATACGAACAGACTGTGTTTGAGCTCTGGGAAGAGATGGAAGAGCGTTTCAAGGCACACTTCGCCCGCACCGCGCTCATCCCCCACTTTACCTGGCAGCTCGCCATGGACGATTACGCCCTTGAGAACCTGGTTCCCCAGCTGGACACCTTCTGCAAAACGCTCAAATCGTTCAAAATTCACGTGCAAGGCGCCAGGCTTTTTCCTGGTCCCTTACCAACCATCTACCTGCAAATCTTCAAGAGTAAAACTCTGATGAATTTGCATCAGCGCCTTTGGGAAAAGTTCAACCCCTTAGCGCAAGGCTCAAACGACCTCTATAAATCAGCTACCTGGGTGCCGCACATCACCATTGTTCACAAAGACCTGGCACAGGAGCATGTTCAAGCCGCCCTTCAGCTTCTGGATGAACGCCAGATTGACTGGCGTTTTGAGGTGGACAAATTGCTGATTTTGCATCAGGAGCCTGATCAGGTTGCCACGCTGGATTACAACTTCAAATTCGGAGAAGGCCTGATTTTCACCTCCCCCAACCACAAACTTAAATCCGATTAAGTTAATGGCAGCAATGCCACTAATTTTTCTTTGAGTGCTGCGGGTTCTGCCTGTTCAATGACCACTTCATTCAATCCCAACCATTTGGCGTAGTTCGTCAGCTCTATCACCAAACCCTTTGCCAGGGCATCGCCCGGCTTCACGCCCTCTTCAAGAGTCAGCGTGAACACTTTCAACAGCTTCTCCTTGCGGAAGGCTTTGGCATCCAACGTGCCTACCAATTGACCCCGATGTAGGATCGGAAGCAGGTAGTAGCCTTTTTGCCGTTTTGCTTTGGGCACGTACACCTGGATGCGGTAATCAAAATCGAAAAGCTCTTTCACCCGGGTGCGGTCAACCATCAGCGGGTCAAACATGGAAAGCACTTTTGTCGTGTTGGCCTTCAATGCCCCCGCCTGTGCCTTTTCGTAAAGCAGCAGGTTGTCAGGATGAATGAATACTGCTTTTTTGAATCCCGCAATACCTGCCGGCAGCAGTTTGCCTTGATCAACCAGCTCCCGAATTAACTTTTGGCCATTTGGCAGGTAAGTCTGGCGGATTAGCCAGGATTCTGTTGCAATCCCAAGAGACCTGGCGGCTTCCAGAAAACGCGCTTTCCGGGATTCTTCCATACTTAAGCTGTCGGTTTCCTGCCAGCTGGGCAGCACTCTCTCCCGCAAGTCATATACCCGCTGAAAACCCTCCCGCCGCACGATCATCAACTCACCCCAATAAAAAAGCGATTCCAAAAGAATCTTTTCTTCCTTCCACCCCCACCAGGGGCCGGCACGGTCGCTTTTAAAATCAGAGGATTTCACAGGACCCTTCTCACGAATGGTGTGCAGCATTTCAGCCAGTTTTTCCCGGTGGGACGAACCCCAGGTACCAAAATATCCCTCACTGCGCCGCCGCAGCATCTCAGGCCAATAGATGGGAAAATCTTCCATCGGCAGAAGGCACATGGCGTGCGAGAAGTATTCAAATAGCTCGCCTTCGGCATGCAGTTCTTCAAGCCATTTTGTCTGATAAGGTCCCAAGTGAGAATAAAGAATGTGATGATGTGCCCTGGCAACCACACTGATGGTATCCAGTTGCAGGAAATTAAGCTGCCGTATGACCGATAACATGTCGCTTTTTTTGGCCACTTTGCGTCGATTTTGCGCCAGGTCAAGCCTGTGCAGCATCAGGTTGCGGGCTTGCTGCAATGGGATTTCGGGTAATTTTTCCATCCCCTGATTTTAGCCCAATTGGGTAAAATTCTCCGTTTTGAGAGTTATTGAAAGGCATTTACTCGATTTTCAACCCTTCAAGCAATTTTTGATAGGCTTTGATAGTTTTGAACCTGTAAACTTTGGGCTTGAAACCTTGAATTAGGAGTATTGAAAAATGGAAGTTCCACGCTATTGGCGTTTGAAGAAACAACGTTATACCCTGCAGGGCGAAAGCTGCCCGCATTGCGGTATTAAGATTTTTCCCCCGCGCGATATCTGCCCCGAATGTGGCGGAGAGGCCAAGACCCCCTTTGTCTTCAGTGGGCAGGGAGAGGTTTATTCCTATACCCACATGAGCGCCGCCCCGGCAGGCTTTGAAGAGCAAGCCCCATACACCCTGGCTTTGGTTAAACTGGCCGAGGGTCCGGTGGTGGCTGCCCAGTTGACTGACTTGGGGCAAGAGCGCGTGCGCATCGGCATGCCGGTAGAAATGGTCACTCGCAAGATCAAGAACGATGGCGACGACCGCGGCATGATTGTCTACGGCTACAAATTCCGCCCTTTGATGAAATAAACTTGCAGGTGAACAACTACCTCAGCGCTCTCCAGAAATGGAGGGCGTTTTTGTTGTGTTTATTAGTAGGACAGATATAATCAATTGTGTAAGGGGGTAACCCAAAGTATTTCGTTCGTGGTTTAAATTACGGCATATTAGTAGCGTATCAGATTCCCTTATAATTAATAGTTGGGTGCGCTCTACTAAATCAGCACGTTAGTCAATTAAGGAGTCCGTCAATGACAACACCAGCACCAGAAGATGAGCATGTAAAAGCACAAGTCTCGAAAGAGCTGGAAGATGCTAAAACCTTATCGAAAACGCTCAACTTTGAAGAAGTTAAGAGTGGCGAGTGGTTTATCAAATTACTGCAGCAAGTCGTTAGGGCGTATGACCGCAACACCAGAGCATCATATTTTCAGAAAAAGTATCCAGGGCTACCTCCTGATGATATTGCCGATATTTTAACCACGGTAGCAGTTCGATATGCGACTATCGCTGGAGCCGTTGCCGGAGCAGCAGCAACGGCGAATCAGTTTGCAGCGTTAAGTTCTGCGGGCATGACAGCGGCTTTATTTTTTGGTTCAATTGGGGCGGAGATGCTTTATCTGTCTCAAATCCAAATGCGCCTTGTTCTCGACCTTTCCGTTGTCTATGACCTCCAACTTGACCCGGAAGACCCTGAAGATGTTTTAATGATTCTTGGCTATGCGTTAGGAGTGACCCCGACCGAAATGATTGGTAAGGGACTACAAATAGCCGCCGGAGCGGGTGCTAAAGAGACCGTGAAAAAATACATCAGCAAAGGAACACTTCAAGCACTTCAAGATTTTGCGCGCCGGCTTGGTTTCAAGATTTTACAGCGTACTATTCTAAAATATGCCGTGCCCGTAGCTTCAGCGGCAGTAGGCAGTAGCTATAACTATGCCACAACGAAATCGGTGGGTAGAATTGCCAAAGCGCATCTCAAGAATAGAGGCAAAGTGACCGAAGAGTTACGTGTTTTGGTATCACGTCAACACACCTACGATTTAGTTTTTCCCGCCGCAGTCATGTATATCGCCCAAGTTGATGGTCAATTTTCTGCAAAGGAAAAAGAATTATACAAAGCGATGCTGTCTCGCATGTCCTTTGATGAACATACTCAAGTGGAATTTCAAAAATTGATTGCCAAAGAGGAGAATATTCTTGAGGCCATTGGTAACATTGAAGATGAAGAAGTACGGCGCAGTCTGATGGACACATTGGTCTTGATGACTATTTATGATGGTGAATTGGCCGAAAAAGAACGTGAGTTTTTAGGGAGGGCAGCGGAACGGTTGAATGTGCCATTGGATATTGCTGAGGTTGAACAACGAACTCGAGATTATCAGATCATTGTCCAGAAGAATGTTTTTGAAAAAACGGCGGAAATTACTGGCGGCGCAGCAGCTAAAGCTCTAGATGTAGCAGGACAAGCGGCCAGTGGTGTTAAAAATACAGCCGTAGAAGCAGGCGAAAAAGTTAAAGGTATGTTCGGCAAAGTTCTTGCCCGCAAGAAAGAAGATGAGAAAAAACCTGCTCTGTCAGAAAAATCAACCATAATCTGCTCAAAATGTGGAAAAGAAGTTCCTGCTGGGTATAAATTTTGCCCGGCTTGTGGACAACCGACGGCCGCTGAAAAAATTTGTGTATCTTGTAGTGAACTAATTCCAATTAGTTCTGCTTTTTGTCCGCACTGTGGTGCAACACAGGCTTAATCGATAAATTGTACCGTTTCTGGGTCATGCCCACGTAAAATGGGCCAACAAAGCATGCACTGGACGCTGGGGATTCTGCGTCATTTTCGAGTATTTTCTACGCCCAAGCAGAATCCTGCGCTAAAACCTGGTCCACATTCGCCAGGCATAAGGCAACGAAAGCCGTTAGGCAACATTTTCACCTCACCTCTGCGGACCGAGCGTACATAGGGCTATAAATTCCGCCCTTTGATAAAACAATTCTCTACTGGAGCATCCTCTTCAGCGACTTCCAGAATTGGAAGGCGCTTTTATTAGATTTTATTACTGGATGAGCCGAAAAGTTAATTGCAACGATTCTAGTAAATTCCCAAGATAAATTCAATATCATGGGAGGTCCCATCATTAACCAGGTAAACGTCTTTCCCATCCACTACATTCCCATCAAATTTGATTTCCTTTACACCACGGGAAACGTGTTCAGGATTCCAGACTTTAATCCGATAGTCGGTACCCAGATAACGATATTGCATCGAAAAGCCATCCCACCGGGATGGTATAGAGGGATCCAAATGCAAAATGTTGTTTTCCCTGTGTAGTCCTAACAACTGCTCAATGCCAAGCCGGTAGAGCCAACCCGCTGAACCAGTGTACCAGGTCCATCCTCCCCTTCTTAACAGAGACCCCTGACTGTAAACATCAGCAGCACTACTGTAGGGTTCCACACGATACTGGGTGGCCCGTTCCTCGCTATCAGCCTGATATATTGGGTTGAGTATGTCAAAAAGATACCAGGCGCGAGCGCTATCTCCCAGGTTCGCATAAGCCCAGGCCGACCAGGTTGCCGCATGCGTGTACTGACCTCCATTTTCGCGAACACCTGGCGGATAATCCTTGATATAACCGGGGTTGTCGGAAGTCTTATCAAAGGGAGGCGCAAAGAGCAGGCTGAGGTGGTTGTTGGTGTCAGTCAAACGCTCCCAAACAGAGTTCATGGCTCTCTCACTTCGTTTCCGGTCGCCCGCCCTGCTTATAGCTGACCAGGATTGGGCAATCGCATCAATCTGGCATTCTTCACCTGTATGGCTTCCGAGTGCGGTGCCATCATCGTAATAGGCACGCAGATACCAATCACCGTCCCAGGCGTGTTCTTCGATTGCCTTGATGTAGGCGTTTGCCTGCGCACGGTAACCCTCAGCTTCTCCAAGGAGACCCCGTTGTTCGCATACTTGTGCAAATCGTTTGAGCGCATCAGACAAAAACCAGGCTAACCAGATGCTCTCGCCTTTTCCCTGGCTCCCTACCAGATTAAAACCATCATTCCAGTCTCCCGACCCGATTAATGGAAGACCATGTGGCCCATGGGTGCTGCCTTTTTGTAGGGCGCGCTGGCAATGCTCAAAAAGCGTATAAGACTGGTCGGTCCGGCCATATTCCGCATAGCGTTCCATTTCCCCGGGTTTCAAGGGGGGAGCAGTCAGGAATGGAATGTTTTGGTCCCAGATCGACGAATCGCCAGTGGTAGAAACGTAAAGCGAACTGACGTATGGAAGCCAGATTAAATTATCAGAGATCCGTGTGCGCACTCCCCGGCCTGATGGGGGATGCCACCAATGCAAAACATCGCCTTCTTCAAACTGATGTCCAGCAGCATTGAGGATTTGTCCTTTGGTGATGGATGGGTCAATATTGAGGAGTGCAAGAACATCCTGAAGCTGGTCTCGATAGCCAAAAGCACCGCTGGATTGATAAAAACCACTTCGCCCCCAGATGCGGCAGGAAAGGGTTTGGTAAAGCCACCAGCGATTGAGCATCAGGTTGGCAGCTGGATCAGGCGTAACAATCTGGATTCGATTTAGCAGATTGTCCCAGAAGGTATGTGTCTCATTAAGGGTAGCGGAAACCGCAGAAATATCCCGGTACTTTTCTGCCAGGGAGATGAGTTGTTCTTCATTCTTGGCATCACCCACCACAAAATAAATCTCGTCGCTCCCATTTGGAACTATATCCAGATGCAATTGTAAGGCTGCACAAGAGTCAATTCCGACCGTAACGTTATTTGAAAGCCCTATGCGATGCAGCGCCGCAGGATCTTCAATGGACCCATCACTGCCAAGGAATTCCATGCGATCGGTGGTAAAGCCATGCGGAGTGCGGTTCGTCATCAGGAACGCGATCTGTTTTCCCAGCTCAGAATGGTAAGGATTGCGCACTCGAAGCATCGAATACTGAGAGTTGTATTCAGGAATCAGGGTCGGATAAGTATCTTCATGGGTTAATCCCAGCACCCATTCCAAATAATACGTGGCTGTGATGCGCCGGTTTTCGTTTAGGGAATTCTTGATTTTCAGATGGACAATTTTGATCGGGTCCTCAGGGCTGGCAAAGACAGTCATTTCTTGCTGCAGTCCGTGGGATTCGGATTCGAAAATGCTATAGCCAGCACCATGCCGCACCCGGTAAGCCCGCGGTGCTGGAGCTGGCAGCGGAGTGGGTGTCCAAATATCACCAGTCTCTTCATCGCGAAGATACAGCACTTCTCCAGACGGATCACCCACCGGGTCATTGGACCAGGGGGAGATACGATTCTCGCCACTGTTGATTGCCCAACTGGTCTGACTGCCAGATTGGGTAACCATGAAACCGAAATTAGGATAACCAATAATATTTACCCAGGGGGCAGGAGTCGTTTTCCCGGGCGGGAGGTGGATAACGTATTCCTTTCCATCCGGAGAAAAACCGCCGTAACCATTAAAAAACTGCAGCTCACCGATCGGTTTTGAATCCCAGGGGAATGGGGCAGGTAGGTTTCGTCGCGATGCGAAGGCCGCGAAGAACGGAGGAAGATCCGCAAGCGGGTTGAAGTTTATTCGGAGTTGTTCGGATAATGAACCGCAGTCCCCCCGTAATATGACCCTGGCAATGGATCTTAGTAGGATCTGTTCTTCTGCCTGCATTTGGTCCGCTGAGCGGATGAAAATCCCTGAGCTCTGGTTTATCCATTGCTCCGCCTCGATCAAGCGGATTCTTCGCATCATCATGTCCATTAATTCTGAGGTGTATGTGCTGGGCTGCGTATTCAACACCACAAGGTCAGCTTTAAATCCGCGCGAACGCAGGAAGGATTGCGCCTGGATCACCTCAACCAATAGATTAAGGTACTGCGGGTCATCAATCTCAAGCAGGATAATCGGGTAATCGCCGGAGATTCCGAACCTCCACAAGCCTGCCTGATTGAGGACATTCTTTGAGAGAGTCTCCTGATCAGCTCGTTTCTGACTCAGCGGGTAAACCAGTAACGAAAGCAGGTCCAGGTCTGTTTTAAGTTCATCTCTGTTGGTTTTTTGCCTGCCCAGCCAGGATAGGTTACTTACATTCGATTCAAGGAACGTATCATCAATTTTCGTCCATGCCCTATAACGCTGGGCTAGTTTGAGCAGAGCCGGCCGGGTAGGCGCTGTAAAAGTAATGTAGGCTAAAGAAGATGTATCATGCGGCCCCAGGTGAATCTTTCTCCCTAGTGAAAAAATGGGGTCCAGGGTGGATCCGATGGAACCTGTCAGATAGGCCTCGGACTGGAGTGCCTGAGGGTTACGCATATTGTGCTCGCGGCCAATAAACGCCCTCCGATCCGTTTCATATGCAATCGGGAGATTTTCAAATCTGCGGTTGCGAGTTTCCTTTATGACGAGCATGTGGCCGAGGTAAACGGGTTGAGTCGCAGCATTTTGCTTGCGGGTTTCAAAGATCAATAAATTAAGTTCCGGGACAAAATCAGATTCTATGAAAAGCTTGTTGTAAGCAGGATGCCGCGTGTCTGCTATTTGGTTATTGAGAACAACCTCACCATAAGAGGTTAACCTTAATTCTCGTGGGGAAGCAGCGTTGTTGATCAAGTGGATGCGACGAATTTCAAGGGGCTCTTCGGGTGCAACTGTAACTTCCATCGTAGTCGTCAAATCGTTTTCCGTACGCTTATACACAGCCATGTGAGCAAAAAAATTTACCTGCTCATCATCTGGATTACCCGGAATCGGTTGATGCGTTGTAGACCAGGTAGGGTATCCGGATTCCATTGCATTCTTCTGCATATCCTGAATGTAGATCCAGGTCCCCCAGGGATCGAGAACTCCGTCTGCATGCCAGCGAGTAAGGTCAATGTTCTTCCAGCGGCTGAACCCGCTTCCACGATTGGAGAGCATGGTACTGAAGGAACCGTTGGAAAGCAAGTGCATCCGTAGGCCATGGGATGTGACCGGTTCCGGCCAGGGTTCGATGTACATCGGAGCATTGTTAATACGGCGGATTCCCCGGGTCTCCTGCTCATCTGCCATGAGCAGCGGTACACCGGTGGGAACCTGTTCATGAAGAAGCAATTCCACACTTTGGATCTGCGGATCCTGATGGACACGACTCACCATAATATCAGCGCGCAAGTAATTGACCAGTGCCAGTAGAATCATCCCCTGGTGGTGGGACATATATTCATGGATGACTTCAGATTTTTTTCCAGTGCTTAATCGGTTCTTTGTAAAGTCGATGGATTCATAAAAACCATAGGGTCCGTAAGCATTATGGGAGACTAAATCATGCGTATTCTTTTCAACCGAAGAAGGCGCCCATTTGATTGCCATGAACGAGGCGTAAGGCGCGATCACCAGATCATCCGCCAGGCCACGTTTAAAACCTAATGCAGGTACCCCGAAAGCGCGGTATTGATAATCCATATTTGTGTCAAATTGATGGAAGCCTGATTCAGAGATACCCCAGGGGACTTTTTTAGATTGGGCATAGGCTTTTTGGTAATCCACCATTGTCACGACACTCTTATGCAGCAAGGTGTTTACGTGCGATTGAAAATAAAGTGTGGGCATCAGGTACTCAAACATGGTCGCGCTCCAGGATAACAGAGCGTATTCTCCCTTTACTTTCGTAATTGGACGTCCGAGATGCATCCAGTGTAATTGAGGTACCTGACCCCTGGAGATGGCAAACAGGGAGGCAATTCTTGCTTCTGAAGCAAGGAGGTCATAGTAATTATTGTCTAATTGACCCGTTTCGAGATTAAAGCCAATATGAAATACATTGCGTTTCTCATTGTACAGAAACGCAAAGTCCATGTCATTAATTAATTGATTGCATTGGTTCTCAAGACCCTTGAACTGGTCTTGAAGATGGAGGGCAGTACTATCGGCATGCAGCAATGCTGCCTGTAAACTGCCTATCCAGGAGTATCCTTCCTCGACTGAACTGTTCAAAGATACAGAAGCGGTGGTCGTTTCTTTCAGCTCCTGGAGGATTTGGTTAATCAGTCCTTGAGCAGGTGGAATGAGTTGGGAGAGCTCACAGAGCCTGGGGTTGTAAATCAGGAGACTTTTAAGGCTATCAATTTTCGTGCGAAAATTACTCTGTTGGAGCACCCGGGGAATATTTTCAAAATACGGGATCCAGGGGACCAGTTCATTAATGGTGTTTTGTATCGCGCTATAGTTTTTCTCTATCCCCTGGATAACCTCTTGTAGGCGAATGATATTTTCCATTTCAATATTGGCGGGCATACTGGATATAAATCCGCCAAGGTCTTTCGAAAGGTTCGGCCAAAAGGTAGAACCAATAAATGTAAAAGTCGGGTACCACTGTAAAGGGATGTTTTTTATGGCACGGATTCTCTCTATCATGGTTGTGATCGATAGAATTAGCGCTTGTACCTGGAGAGTTGGGTGTGCTTGCTTAATCTCTGAGAGAACCTCTTGCAAGCCATTGAGGTTATCCATATAGCCTTCCCAAATTTCCCGGCGAAAGACCCTTTTTGCTGTGATGGTTTTGCAGGTCTGCGAGACTATGATCAGGCTGATTGCCAGGTTTCCACTGTCAACAGTAGATACATAACGGGGTTTAAGGGGTTCAAGAGTCTGTGTGTTATACCAATTTAGAAAATGCCCGCGGTGCCTTTCCAACTGAGTCAGAGTATTTATCGTGGTTTCCAGCCGAGCTGCCATTCCTAACTGGTCAAAGTAACCCAGGTCATAAGCTCCGATGGCAGAGGTAAGAAACAAACCAATATTCGATGGCGATGTGTGATGGGCAACAACCTGGTAGGGCGATTCCTGAAAATGGTCCGGAGGGAGCCAGTGATCCTGAGGTCCGACAAAACTCTCGAAAAAATTCCAGGTTCGTCGGGCTATCAGACGTAAAAATGCAACGTCCTCAAAAGGAGCCTCACTCCTTGGGCTGGGAAGAGGTTGATTGACCAACCTGACGAAGGCGGACGAGGACAACCATAACAGAATAATAGGCAAAACCGGCATCTGCACCAGTATGGTTGTTTTAGCCGTCAGCAGCGATTGCCATTGCGCAGCAAGCACAAAAATGACTGCCAAAACAGCGGAAAGGCTTAGCTTGATCCAGGCTTCGTTTTGAAGTGTCCTGGAACGAAGCAGTTGAGATGCATGCTCAGCTGTTGTCCAGGAAAGCAATTTGCGATGAGAGATATACAAGCGATTTAAGGTTATGAATATGGCATCCAACGCGTAGTAGGCTTCATAAGGTAAGAAGGCAATCGCAAACACCCAGCGCATAAAGACCGGCCACAGGGAAGGCCAGACCGCTTCGCGGCGCATGCTTTGCAGGCTCTGTTTTAAGTTGTTGGCCAGGGCGTTAACAAGCGGAACACCGAATGAGACCAATGCGATCAAGATCCACAACCACGCCAGGTTGGGCACAAAGGCAATTCCCAGCAGAATGGTAATCAGAAGTGCTGGAGAGAGAAGAGATCGCAACAGATTATGAATGATTTTCCAGTAGCTTAAACTTGACAAACTGACCCCAAACCTGGCGGGTTTAATCAACCAGGGCAGAAGCTGCCAGTCCCCGCGAATCCAACGTCGCTGACGGGCTACTTGTTCGTAATAATTCTGGGGATAATCTTCAATAAGAGTGATATCGCTGATTAACCCGGCCCGACCCAGAATACCCTCCAGCAAGTCGTGGCTCAGAAGCATGTTTTCCGGGATGTGGTTCTCAACACTTTGCATCATGGCATCCACATCGTAGATGCCTTTACCAACAAAAATCCCTTCACCAAAAACATCCTGGTAAACATCTGACACTGCACGACTATAAAGATCAAGTCCCGTATCACCGGCGAAAATGCGGGTGAACCAGGTTTGGTTGGCACTACGTGGGTTGATATCGATTCGGGGCTGAAGAATGGTATACCCCGCAACAACCTGTCCGCTTACGGGGTCAAACCTGGCTTGATTAAGCGGGTGAGCTATAGTGCCAATCATGCGTGCTGCAGAACCAGGCGGGAGAACAGTATCTGCGTCGACGGTAACCACATATCGAACGTTACCGATCTGTTGCCGGTAATTTTCATTGGCGGTGAGCATCAGGAATGATGTGTCGTTGTCACCCAGCAAGAAACGATTAAGTTCCTCAAGCTTACCTCGTTTTCGCTCCCAGCCCATCCACTTTCCTTGGGCAGGATTCCAAAGGCGTTGGCGATGAAAGAGGAAAAATCGTTGCTCCCCTTCACCACCTTCTTGTGGATATTTTTGATCCAGATCTGCTATCGCCTTGAATGCCTCATCAATCAGGCTTTCATCTTCAGGGCGGGTTTGACTGTCTGCGTCTGAAAAATCCGTAAGCAAGGCAAATTTCAGTCCCGCTTGTGGATTGCTCAGATAGTGAATTTCGATTTGGTGTGCCAAGTCTGCTATGTCTTTGGTATTGGATATAAGCCCCGGTATGACCACCAACGTTTTATAAGCTTCAGGAACCGAGTATTTAAATTCCAATTTTGGCAGGAGTGACGACGAAGTGAACCCGTTTACGACGATATTAACCAGATGATTGGCAACAATAAATGCCGGCGGGATTAGGCATAGAGCAATGATGGCCATTAATAAAACTTGGAAAAAACCCACAGACGCAAAGACGACAGTTTTGTGACTAAAGAGCAGAACAACAATAATTAACCCAATTGCAATAAGGGAGATACTCCCAAGGTAGAGGGGTGTGTTCCAGGTTTTTGCCTGTTGAATAAAACGTGCTTTCAGGCCAGGTTTATAACCGATAATCTCCTCAAACTCCTTGCGTCTCTCGCCGATGAGGAAAGTACCGATGTGTTCCTGTTTCTGGTGTTCAGGATGGTTGGCGTTTTCAACAGCGTTGGCTTCATTACACAGATTAAGCAGCGAGATAGCCACTTGGCTTTCATCCTTACCGGTTGATTCGGCAAGCTTTTCGATTTTTCCCCGGTACAAGTTTCTGGTCTTGAAGTCCATATTGGGATAAATAACTGCCGGATCCTGGCGTAGGGTTCTCTCCACCAGGCTGAGGGATTCAAAAATTTCTTCCCAATCGGTTTCGGAAATCACACGCAAGCTACGGATGATACGGCCCACGATCTCCGATTGAATCGTAGCGTCCACTAACGTTGCTTCTGATGCAGATACTGAACTGCCGGGGAGAATGGGCGGCATGTCCTGAAATTCAATATGTTCGTCCGGTTTGATATCTTCAAACAGAACGTGGGCCAATGTTTCAATCAATCCAAAACGGATAAAGATTGGAATTGACCACAACTCTCCGATTGTGAGCGGTACTTGTTTCTGGAAATCGTTTAGCGTATTTTGGATATCATCCAAATTAAGTAAATAATTTTGTCGATGAAGCACACTGCGGATTAAGGCAAAAATTCGGGGAAAATTTTTGTAAGGAGAATCCATCAACCTTGGAAGCTGTTCCTGGTATCCAGAAGGCATATCTTCATGGATCATCTGGAAAGCCTGCTGCAGGATGTAATGATTATCCAAAATCCACTCTGCGGTCAGACTGATATTTCCGTCGGAGGTGGATAAACCTTGGTAGTACTGATAAGCCTTGTCTATCCATACTTCGAACAATTTGAGGTTGTTTTTTACCAGGTCGGGTAACCGGAACCGTCTGCGCAAAGTAAGGATGGTTGCATGTTGAAATTGCTGTATCAGGGTTTCAACAAATGAACGTTCTTCGTTGAAAAGTTCTTCGTCATGTGCCCCGGAGGTCGGCATATCAGACATTATTCTGGGCTCCAGGTCGATTCTGTAGCTTGTGAAGCATCCGTAGGCTGTACATCCAAATGGGTCAGATCCTGGATTATGAGGACCGGTTTTGTGCTGTATTCAATGAAACTACGAGCCACAGTACCAAACGGCCAACTTAACTCCCCCGTAAATCCATGGGCACATAATATTAGCAGGTCCGCTTTTTCATCATTTGCCAGGTCAATGATCGCTCGAGCAATGCTGTGATTCTCAATGATCCGGATTTCATTTTCTACTCCAAGCCTTTGAGATAATTCATCCATATAACGTTGGACTGTCTTGCGTGAGAGGTCCATATACTGTTGGTTCAACAATTGAAGTTCCTGGTTGTAGGGATCGATTGCAGAAATTTCAGGAGGTTTAATTACAGTAGTCAAAATCACTTGGGATTGGTAATTTTTAGCGATTGTGAGCCCAGCGTTCAAGGAGCATTCCGAACGGCGGGAACAATCAAGTGGCAGCATGATGCGTTCATAATGGGAATGGATGGGGTCATCTCCATCCACAGCATAACCGCGGATGATTAGAACAGGTTTATAAATCAAATTTACAACCTTTGTAGTCACACTGTTCAGATTCCAGCGGCTCAAACCACTGAACCCATGAGAACTAATAACCAGAAGATCAATATCTTCCTTGTGGGCAAAATCGACAATATTTTCAGCAACTTTTCCCTCCAAAACTGTAACGGTCACCCGGCCTTCACAATTCGATTCATCATCAAATTCGGGCAGGCCAAGCGATGACCGAATCTGATTGGCTATTTTATGCAAATAGAGCTCGGATTTTGCTTTGTGCAGTTGCCAGTTCAGGGGTTCAGTATGCACAATTTGTTCAGCGCCAATTTCAGATTCCAATACCTGGAGTACAAGGATTTTGCTGTTAAAGATGCGGGCAAATTCGATCGCATGCGGTATGCTTCGTTCTGCCATAGCTGAGCCGTCGAGTGGTAATAAGATTTTTTCAAACATGATAGTTTCCTCTCAGAAAACCTAAAATCAGCGCAAAACTCCGAAGATCAAGGGTGCCAATTATTACCACTTCTGAGCCAATCTCCTCAGTAAGTCACCCAGGTTTTTCGCCAACACCTGTCTCTTTGATCAATGTCAGTACAGGCATCATATTGTAAAAATGGTTTTCAAATCTTAGGAACGTGGAACTATTGCTATCCAAGCCTATTTTGGCAAAATACATTCCTGGCTCAAGTTAAAACGCAAACTGGTCTTCAGACTACCTAAGATTCTGGCAGTTATTTAGAACCCTTCTTGCTTTTAAAGTATAACCATAATTACCTGGATATAAATCAGCAAGTAGAAGGGACGTTGTAACAGACAACATGGGTAAATCTCTTATAATGAATGCGTCAACTCAATCCCATTCAACCCCAAAGGAGTTTTTCCTGTGAAACGCAATATGTCCAACCTTGACCGCATTATCCGTGTCATCATTGCTGCCCTGTTTGCCTATCTTTATTTTGGCGGAATCGTTACAGGCTTGTTAGGCATTATCCTGGTAGTGCTTGGTGTGGTCTTACTGTTGACCTCCATCGTCGGCTTCTGCCCGCTCTACGCACTCTTCAAAACCAGCACCCTTAAAGGCTAATCCAACCATTCCCCCCGAGCGAATGAGCAATCATTCGCTTGCTTGATTCTCGTGAACCACTCAGATTTTCAAATCAAGATAACGCAAACGGGTTATCGCACCATGTTTATGGCTCTGGCCGATGGGTCGGAAGTCAAAATTCCCTTGACACCCTTCGATCCTTACCTATGCCTGGGCGCTGGTACGCTGCTGTTCTTGCTTTCCTTATTTACTGGCCCCTGGCTGTTGGCTGGTCTCGGAGGGCTTGTAGCTTGTCTGAGAAATTACGACCGTTATCCCGTTCCCTGGATCGTTGTTGTAAGCACTCCACCGCAGATTGAGTCGTATATACGGGTATAAATTCTATCCCTTGATGCAGTAAATTTTAATTCCAACAATCACCTTGGTACACTTTAAATCTGAAGGGTGCTTTTTGATTTCCATGGCATAATTAATAAGTCCCTATAGAAATTTTGATACCTCACTTGGTTTGGGCGAAAATGTTGGTAAAATTATTTCGAAGTGGAATTTCGGTGAAAGCCTTTTCTGGCTTTGTGCAGATTGCGTCAATCGGAAATCAGAGGATGACCATGCACAAGTGGTTTACAAAGACTATGTAAATACAGCGAAACAGCTAGAGCGTGAAATTAGTTCAACATTTCACGCTTGGAAAGTCATCAAAGGTTGGGTAATTGCGTTCTTGATTTCAGGCTTTGCATTTCAAATATCTTATGCTGTAGCGCCTATAAATAAATATAGATCTAAAGATCTTAATGCTGGCATGGTGATAGTTTCTTTGATAATTGTTGTTTCGGCTTATGGCATACCAATTACTTGGGTGTCCAAAAGAAATAAATGGATTCGTGAACACGAGGAAATACGAGCCGCTGAAATTGAAAAGCCCAAATCTGGTTTTCAAGAATTTTATGTCACATGAAAGAAAGAAAAAAGTAAAGAACAACTGATGACAGCCCTTTCTCCAGAGAATAAAAGGTGTGCGTCCCCTTTTTGCTTTTTTGACTTGTATCAATTTCATCGGGCACTAGGCGCGTAGCTTGGCCTTAACTGAAGTGCTACCATCAATTTGGAGACATGACAGATGAACAAAATAGATTTTGCGAAACTCCGCGATGAGATGGTTGACCGCCATATAGCAGGTCGTGGTGTGCACTCGCCCCTAGTTCTCGACGCAATGCGAATCGTGCCGCGCGAGGCCTTCCTACCCGAGAATCTGCGGGAATTCGCCTACGAAGATGCGCCGCTGCCGATAGCGGAGGGGCAGACGATCTCTCAGCCTTATATTGTCGCGCTGATGACCGATGCTTTGGCTCTCGAAGGCGGCGAAAGGGTGCTGGAGATCGGCACCGGCTCGGGTTACGCCGCGGCCGTCCTCTCGCGCATTGCCAGGGATGTTTACACGGTCGAGCGCATCGGCCAGCTTGCCGAGAAGGCGGCTGCGGCGCTGGCCGACCTCGGTTATGACAATGTGCATGTGCTGCATGCCGACGGAACGCGCGGCTGGACCGATCACGCACCCTATGATGCGATCGTGGTCGCGGCGGGCGGTCCCGAGGTGCCCGAATCGCTGAAGGCGCAACTCAAAATCGGAGGCCGACTGGTGATTCCCGTGGGGGTCGATCGGCGGGTGCAGGAATTGGTGCGTGTGACCCGCGTGTCAGGGACCCAATACAAGAGGGAAGATATCGCGGATGTCCGTTTTGTCCCACTGGTGGGAGAGGAAGGCTGGGCGCCGGAAGCGGGTGATATTGAATTGCCCATGATTAAGTAGATTAATCAAGAGTCCTTAGTATATATTTGCTCATTCAAGTTATTAATACGGCATAACTGTAGCATATCACGAATCCATATAACGAATAGTTGGGCGGTATTCATTCAAATACGGAGGTAAGCCATGAGCTCCATCACACAGAAGACGAGGGTGAGGAAAGCAGTGCAGTCGTTCTACGATGCCTTCAATACTCATGACTTCAATACTCATGACTTCAACAGAATTCCAGAATTCACCACCGAGGATTGGACACACATCAACCCGTTCGGGGGCTGGGCACGTAGGCGCGAGGCTGTGCTGACCGCCTCCGCTTGCACGTCAAGAATCCCACCCAAGATCAACAAACCACATGTTTCGACCGTGTCTGCCAAGCCTGTTCCAAGCATGTTGATCAGGATAGCCGCGAGGATGTTCGCCAGAACTCTTGGGGCATGATTGAGACCGTCGGTACGTGCCAGCAGATCGACCAGTTAGTAACCAATGATTTGGTGCCACAACCCGGCACAAATCTGCCCCCAGTATATTTTGCCTGTGGCCAACTTTACGAAAATACAGAAGTTTCTTGGTTAGGGATTGATTATTTCGAGCGATTCCTAAGCGGATATCCCGATCATCCGCTGGCTCCCGAAGTGAAATCAGCCTTAATCCGCGCCATCGTTGCGAGAGCCAAACTGAATGGGACAAGCATTTTACCCACACCCGAACAGAGTGGCACTACAGATGATGGTTCAACGGTCGTGCTCATCCGAAACGAATCGCCCGAGAGTCTGCGGATCGTACTCTCCGGCCCCGAGAGCCGCATTGAACAGTTGGAAGCTTGCAGTGCCTGCTCGACCTTTAGTACTAGCCCATCGTTCTGTCCTGGAATTGGCCCCGTCGGACGATACACCATTAAACCTGGTCAATATTTCGTTGTGGTGGAGTCAACCAGCGACACTGGAACAACCCCTTGGTCAGGTGACTGGATCTTGGATAGTGGTTTTGAATATACCAATTGCTTCTTTATTATTAAGGGATATAGATTTGGCTGGTAGTAAAGCAAATCCTCACTAATAATGATCCAATGAGGATGGACTTTCGCGGATGGCCGTCTTCACTCTCTGAGTACTGGGCTTGCGGTTCAGTTCTCCGCGTAATGTGGCTGGGGAGTGTTTGTGGTGTTATGATAAAGAGCATAAGTTAGAGGGTCATGCAAGATAGGATAGAGAGTCGAGATACTTATAAGTTGGGCGTACTACTCTGGTACAGCGAGGGCACCCCGGAGTGTTGACGTAAGGCGAGGCATTCTACTCGGTAAGAAAAGAGTAGGACGCACCAAGCCCCAGTGCTGGTCTGGTTGTATCGCCAAGTGAGCGATCTGGCTACCAGAACAGTACATCCAACATCGCGTGCAGCGGATTTGCCGTCAGAGGCTCGGCAGTCCGAAACTAATGCGAAGGCGGCAAACCGCTAATGCCAGCCGTTAGGCATCTGCTAATGGATGTAGGGAGTATAGAAATCGTGTCTGACCCCATTTATTTCATAGGTAGCCAATGCTCTATAAATACCAAGGAGTCACGTTATGCCCTATAAAACCAATAAAGATTTACCAGAAAATGTAACCCATGTACTTCCTGCTCATGCACAAGATATTTACCGGGAAGCATTTAATCACGCCTGGCAGGAATATGCGAGCCCTGGAGAACGCCGGGGTGATGCTTCCCAGGAAGAAACGGCGCATATGGTGGCATGGTCAGCGGTGAAGAAAAAATATGAAAAGACCGGTGATACGTGGACAGCAAAAGAATGATTATAGTGTGTAGAGTGTATCTGGGAAGCTAATGTAATAATTGCTTCCCAGATACTATGGCATGCAACGCACGGGGTCAGGTCTATAGTCGTAGCATTGTGCTGCTTAACCAGCCTAACTCTGCATTCGAGCAGGACGCGCCAAAAGCGGCGCGCCCCTCAATTTGAACGTTAGGCCGCACTTGCAGCATAAGTAGGATACGCAAATTGCACAAGTTGCAAAGGAGATAAATGAGATGACTACAGACAATCAGAATGAAGCAGCGAAGGAAAACATCAAGAAAGCGCAACGGAGATGGCAGGAAATGACGCCTCGGGAACACGCTTTAGCTCAGCCTGAAGGAAGAAAGCGAGCAAAACCAGGAACGAAAGGGGAAGGCGACTATTTCCGAATTGTTGTACGATCAAAGGAGGAATTCACCACGTTTCGCTACCATGATGTTGGTGAAAAGGGCCATATTCTACGCCTTGCTGGTAAAAGGAGCAGCGGGTCTTGGGATACGCAAACGTGGCTTATCAGCAAAGACGATGCCCATATTGAAGGCGATACATTAGTTGCCGTTACCGATGATGCCAGAAGGTTGATCGAAACCCTAGGATCAAAGCCCAAACATGTTAAGGGAGACGTATTTGAGGCGAAAGACAGTCCCAATGTTCCTGAGAGTAAAAAGCCAACAGAGGCACAACAGAGAGCCAGGCTCGAAAATATAAAAAAAGCCCAACAAGCTCGTTGGACACGCACAGCGAAGAAAGAGTAAGTCACACGCGCGAATGTCTGCGCCGATGTGACCAAGATAGGCGCAGTCATGCCGAATTCACTGTGCGGTAGCCAGCTCGAAGGAGGTAGAAATGTCACTCAATTGGTGCAGGCTGGATTGTCGGCGGCAGCCTGCTGGCGGCTGACAACATGACGTTAGGCACGTTCCAACTGGAAGGTCTGCCACCCGCGCCGCGCGGAGCGCATCCAATTGAATTCACTTCGACTAGGATGCCAACGGCATCCTGAATGCCTCGGCCAAAGATAAAACTACGGGCCATGAGCAAAAGATCGCCATCACAGCCAGCACCAACTTGAACAAGACCGATGTCGAGGACATGGTCGAAGGCGAGTATCGTAAAATGTAGAGTATTCTCACCAGGAGAAAGAAAATGGATATTTTGACTAGAACGGAACTAGAACAGTTAATGCGTAAAGAACAGCAATGGTGTGTTTCAATCTATATGCCGACCCATCGTACTGGGGCGGAGACTCAGCAGGATCCGATTCGGCTGAAAAACCTGCTCGGAGAGGCTGAGAAACACCTATCTGCGCGGGGCGTAAACACGCGCGATGTGCAAAAAATGCTCGAGCCAGTTAGCGAGTTCTTGCAGGATTCTTATTTCTGGCAGCATCAGAGTGATGGTTTGGCGATTTTTCTCTCTTCCGACAATGTTCGTAGCTATCGTCTCCCATTGAATTTTGAAGAATTGGTGGTTGTCATGGACCACTTCCACATCAAACCGCTACTGCCTCTCTTCACTGGCGACGGCCAATTCTACATCTTGGCGTTGAGCCAGAACGAAGTCAGGTTGCTGAATTGTACGCGCTATAGCGTCAGCGAGGTTGACATCGGACAGGTAGTTGGCAGTCTGGATGAAGCAATACCATCCGACGATCATCAAGTGAACCTTCAACTCCACACTTCTGGTGCCGCAAGGGGAATGACCGGGGACGTTTCAGTAACATTCCATGGGCAAGGAGGCGGCCATGAAAGCGCCAAGAATGATATCCTGTGCTACTTTCGTCTTGTCGCGGATGGCTTGACGGAATTTCTTCAGGGAGACCAGGTGCCGCTCGTGTTGGCGGCAGTCGAATACTTGCTTCCGATCTATAAAGAAGCCAACACGTATCCGAACTTGATAGACATGGTCATCAAGGGCAACCCTGAATTGCTGAGCGCGGACGAGTTGCACAAAAGCGCCTGGGACATTATTAGACCTCTCTTCCAGGCAGCACAAGAAGAGGCTGTCGCCCATTACCAACAACTTGCCGGCCAGGCAAGCGAACGAGTCGCAGACACATTGGAAAAGATCGTCCCAGCCGCTTATCAAGGCCGGGTTGAAACGTTGTTCGTCGCCGCCGGAGCGCAGCAATGGGGTGTCTATAATCCAGTTACAGATGAGATTGAATTACATGATCAAATAGAGTCTGGCGACGAGCCACTGCTGGACTTGGCGGCTGTTCAGACCTACTTGAAAGGTGGAATAGTCTACGCCGTGGTGCCAGAAAAAGTGCCGGGTGGGACATCTGCCGCCGCTGTGCTCCGTTATTGATCAACCGTCATTGTTCAAACTGGCGACTGTACGCTTTGTGGCGGCGAAGTACAAGCGCATCACCGTGCGATGCGATGGCTGCATTTCGCAAGTGCGCGTCAACGAAATGGGGCGCCGTGAAGCAAAGCCGCGCTGATAAGTTGACAGAATAAGGAGTTGACATAATGGTAACCAAGACAGGTAAGACAAAACCCAAACATTGTCCAAAGGACAACGCACACACATACGCCGATTGAAACAGGAGGCTCGGAAAACCGATATCCCTGACAGCAAACTGAAAAACAGGTCACGCCCGTCATCTGTATCCAAGAAAGAGAATGACCATTGAGATGTGCGAACGGACAGGGCGCTGATTGGCGGGCTTGCCGCGGCCGCAATCGATATTGGCTGGCAATTCACACTCTGGCCCCACATGGGTGCCAACCCCTGGCGTTGGCCGATCGCCATCTTTACCTGCCTCATCCAAACCGTAGTCACTGTCTATGGTGTCATTCTGATTGCCAGGTGGCATAAACGCTTCAAGATCAAAATCTGGTCGGCCATTCCTTACGGTATGGTGGCCGGCGCCCTCGTTGGAGCGGTTTCGATTGGGCTCTCCATTGGCGCACGCTCCATCCTGGGCATGCGCTCCGGTATGATCGTGAGGCTACGGGAGGCCGCGTTTCTGAATGACGCTTCCGTTTTTCGGCAGTTCATGGAAGGCTTTACTGCCGGGCTGGCCTTCGGTGCCGTTGGCGGCTTCATTCCGGGTGCCATCGGTTCTCTGGCTCTCAGCATTTTGCGCTGGTTTCGGGTAAAAAAATCGACCGCAATCGCACCAGGTAACAGCATAAGTGCAGACTCACCTCTCTAGCAATGGGTTGAAATCATCCTCAAAACTCTGTTCTAATAAGCATCCAGCGGGCAAACCGCGATTTTTTTCCTTTTGTCAAACAGGAGTAAATTTCCTAAATAATTCACCCTTTGTTCTGAATAATCCGTGATAAACTAAAGCGAATGGCAAATCATTCTGTTCTTGCCCACGCTTTCATATCCAAAACCTCCTACACCTATTATTACGTTTAGGGGCATTTCCGGCTGGATCGAGCCGGTTGTGTCCCTTACCTCTGCATCCTCCACCAACCCCTGTGGTCTGGCGCGCGATCCCTGTTTCCCTTTTTCTGCAATCATCAAAGGAACATCATGAATATTCGCTTATCTTCCGGAAAACTCTTACCGATTGAAATGTACAAAATTAAAATCGTCCAAGAAACCTCCCTTCCCCCCATTGCCCAGCGCCAGCAGACCATCACCGATGCCGGCTTCAATACTTTCCTCCTGCGCACACGGGATATCTTCCTGGACATGCTCACCGATAGCGGTACCAATGCCATGAGTGATCGCCAGCTCTCCGCCATGATGGTGGCCGATGACGCTTACGCCGGCTCGGAGAGCTTCTACCGCCTTGCCGATGCCGTGCGTGATGTGCTTGGCTTTCAATTCGTAATGCCAGTCCACCAGGGCCGGGCTGCTGAGCACTTGCTGGCTAAAACCTTTGTTAAACCGGGCGACCTGGTGCTTATGAACTACCACTTCACCACCTCCAAAGCTCATATTGACCTGGCTGGCGGAAAAGTGCTCGAGTTGTTTGGTGATGGCGCCCTCCAAACCCAGAGCAAAAACCCCTTCAAAGGCAATATGGACCTTGCCAGGCTGCGTGCCGCCATCGACCAAAATGGCCGCGAACGCATCGCCTACATCCGCATGGAAGCCACCACCAACCTCATTGGCGGACAGCCTTTCTCACTGCAAAACTTGCGTGAGGTGCACGCCCTGGCTTCCAACTTCAACATTCCCCTTGTGCTGGATGGCAGCCTGATCTCAGAAAATGCCTATTTCATCCAACAGCGCGAAGCCGAGTTTGCAGAGCACAGTATCAGTGAGATCATCCTCGAGATGATGAGCCAGGTGGACATCTTCTACATGTCCGGCCGCAAGAGCGCGGCTGCGCGTGGCGGCCTGATCGCCACCAACCACCAGGAATTACATAATCGCATCCTCCCCTGGCTGCCAGTCTACGAAGGTTTTGCCACCTACGGCGGCATGTCCACCAAGGAGATTGAAGCCATGGCGGTCGGCCTGCGCGAAATGACCGCCCAGTCCGTTGCCAGCAGTTCAGCCGATTTCATCGCCTATTTTGTCAATCGCCTGGTGGAAGAAGGCGTACCGGTGGTCACACCCGCTGGCGGTCTGGCCTGCCACCTGGACGCGCGCCGCTTCATCCCTCAAGTTCCCCAGCAGCAATATCCGGCTGGCGCTTTGGCTGCTGCCATTTTCCTGACCTCTGGTGTGCGTGGCATGGAACGCGGCACGCTCTCAACCGACCGCGACGTGGATGGCAACGACGTAATGGCCGAAATGGAGCTGGTGCGCCTGGCGTTCCCGCGCCGGGTCTATACCATGTCGCATATTGAATACACCGTCGATCGCCTCAAGTGGCTCTTTGAGCATCGCGATCTGATTGGTGGTCTGCGTTTCGTGGATGAGCCCCCTGTGCTGCGCTTCTTCTTTGGCCGCCTGGAAGCCACCAGCCCCTGGCCCCAGGCCTTGGCCGAGGCTTTTCGCGCTGATTTTGGAGAGGACTGTTAGGGTCTAAAACTATTTGTGGGCCTGTCTTTCTGCCATGCAGGGTAATCGAGTTTTGACTCTGCATGGCTGCAAATAATGTTTGAAGCGCAAACCGTGCATGCTTGATTACAGTGCGCTTTGACCCATTAGTCGTCAAGGTTGATGGAGCATGGTCTGACGCACTTTCTCCCGTTCTTTGGTAATCACTTGAAACCTGAAGGATTCATCCTGATTACACCCAACCTCACTGAGGGCAAAAAACATTTCAAATTCCGCATTGAGAAGTAGATAAGAGCAATTAGTCTCCCAGGGTATTGAATATTAAGTTTTCTCACTATATAGTATTCATATACAATTTTTGCGATCAGCATCACAACAAGGTGTTCATAATTCGAAAAAACACCTTATAGCGACTTAATTTGCATTCTTACTACTGGAGTGGAAATGGCTGAAAGATCGATCTGTTCAAATTGTGGAAACACTTTAAAAGGCAACTGGTTAGTCTGTAAATATTGTTACCAAGCCCGCTGGAAGATGATAATTCCCTACTATGTTTGGGGCATTGTGTTCTTGGCTGGGGTGTGGTGGTTGGTCAAGAACAAGATAACTGATGCTCTCAACTCAACTGATCTATCTGGGTTGCTAATAATTATCGCCACAGCGACCCTCAGCATTCTTGGCGTGGTGATGCTGCTGATGGCTTTGATCGCCACCCTACGCGGGTTGTTCGTAAAGAAAATGTCCGCTGAACAACGCAATATGACCATTTCCAATCTGGCCACAGACGCTTCAGCTCCTTTGACCGGGGCGGAAACCAGTCACTTGAGCGCTGTACCAATTGCACCGCCCCTCGCTAAGTTTGCTCCTCTCGCCCAGCCAACAGCGCTTGAATTAGAAAGATCCCGCGATCAAATCATCTATTGCCAGAAATGCAAACATGAGAATGCCCCGGACGCAACACATTGCAGTCAATGCGGTACAACTCTGCTGCCTGGTGCAGGTGTCTGGGAACGGATCGGTGTCTTGATCGGTACTATTCTTTTGGCCTTGTTGAGCTTTGGTGGTGCGGTCCTCTTTCTCAGATTCAATCCTGAGTGGGGTCTCAAATCGTTGCTCTTCCTGGGAGCCTTGATCGTGTTTGGGGTTTTCTCGATCGTTTACGGAATCTTCTTATCCCTTCGCAAAATACCGCTGCATGAGCGCTATGGAACGCGTGCAAAGCGCCACGTCAGTTTGAATACCTGGCAAGCCATCGCAGACTATGGCTCCGCGATCAAAAATGCCCAGCCAACCCAGGCTTTTGACTACATGCTTGGGAGAGCAAAACTCTATCAAGGGCTGGGTAAGACCGCGGAAGCACGCTCAGATTGGCAAGGTGCCCTCGAAAATATTAATGTCAGGATGGCGGTGCCCAAAGCGTCAGTTGACCTGATCAAACAACGTGCGGAAATATGCAGAGATCTGGGCATGCAAGATGAATATGCCATACAAATGCTGCACTACACGATTGAGAAAGAGATGACCATCAAGACCAAGCGCAGTGACGTTGCCATGGGCTGGGAGGAAGGATTATTAAAGGGGTCTGATGATTTCAATCGTCAGGAACTTGACAAGATTCGTACTGAAATCCTGGCCAATCCAAAGTACAAGATCGTCGGACAATGTAAGCATTGCCGCTCTGTCGTAGATCTGACTGCCAGGTTGGAATGCACGAATAACGCAAAACACCAGAAGATCACGGATATCCATCCGATCATGTCTGAGCCTATCAACCCCTTCTAAGGTCACCTCCTGTCCTTAGTTTCTGACCAGATAGGAGAGCTAACCAATGGCTATCTTGGAAAAATTTTAAAGATCTTGACTATCTGGTTGTGGCTTGGGCTTTCTTCCTTCAAATCGTGTTAATTCTGCACTTTGCCATACGCAAACCACTCACGGAAAGCTACGCAACCAAGTTTGGATGGATCGTCTATGCCCTTTGTGTTCCAGCAACTATTATAAGTCACCTCATCCTGCGTGGAGGAGGGTGTACCGGTGGTCACACCTGCTGGCGGTCTGGTCTATCTTCCCCCCTAAAAGCGGGCTTGGATTGCGCGCAGATGAGCCCTTGGACTTAGCGCATATAATATCCAACAGAGCGAGCATTTTGCTCTGTTGGTATGACAACTGTTTGGTCAATTTGGGTTGCCGGTAAGCCTCCAGTTTGAACGTAAATGGATGGGACTGAAATTTGCGATGAGAAAAATAATTTTCTTGATTATCGGCTTAATAGCCTTTCTCACCGCGTCAGTTCAACCGGCTTCTGCATTCACGCTGGATTCAAAATATCTAGAGCCGACCAATTCAATATTCATGCAATCACAATTGGCGGACCTGCTCTACCCTGGTTTGGCTTGGACGGAAATCAAAGAGAAAGTATCAATCGATTTCCTCACAGAGGCCAGTTCAGGAACAATCAGAGTCCAAGGCACTGCTTATCGATCGAACGGCTTTGAGGGCAAACCGTCTTCCGAGCTGTTTGCGTTTTATTACCTGGACCATATGAAAACCCTGGGGTGGCAGTATGTTGGTTTTATCAACAATTCTTTTTTGATGGAAATCCAATACTACAACCCTGAACTTAACCGGGGACTGGACATCAAAATTGGCAGATGCAGGTTCTTGGATGCGTCCAACGAACTTGGCGATCAATTTTGTGCCGAAATTTGGACTAGTTCAAGTGCAATCGTGTCAGCACCTAAAACGCGAGCCTTAACTGAGGTGCAAATTCCATCACATTCAATTATTGCTGAGCCCGACACTGCCCTTGTTAATCAAAATCCATTGCCAGTTCCTTTCTATTCTCAACGCGCGGCCGACCCAAACGGTAAGATTTTTGTCGGGTATGGGAATTGTTCATTCACGCTCTACGATATTGGCTGTACCGTGGCAGCCTATGCTATGGTCTATAGCTATTACCAGGCAAATTTCACAAATCCAATCAAATTAAATGAGACCTTGAAAGAAGCACCGGGGGTCTTCAGCTTATACCAATCCGGGTGTTACATTTACTGGCCGGATTACGAAAATCTGCCTGATGCGCCTGCAGGTGTGTCCGGCTCGCCGCGGGTTTACAACGCCTGCACCTCCACCAACTGTCTGGATGAAAGCAATATCACCCTTATCGACAGTGAACTGAAATTTGGGCATCCCATCCATGCCCGGGTGCACTGGGCTGGAAAGGATGAGAGTTTTCATTCGGTGGTCATCATTGGACATATTGGAAGCGATTTCCTTATCCGCGACCCTCTGGCCTTGGATAGCAGCCCAAGAACCTTATCCACCGGCGCGGAAGGGGAATATATCGTCGATTATCTATTCCTCACCCACGGCAACCCACCTACAGAGGCAATATCCCACAGCTATTCTTTGCCTGCTGCTGATGGGGTCGGCTTGTACCCATACAAACCTTCGCGCAAGCTTATAAGGTTTCTACAATAAACGCTGTTTCAGAGCCCTGAGCGCACAATCAGCGGCAAGAAAAGCTTGGAGGTCTGCCATTCATAGGCCCCCGGGTCAACTGTACTGACACCGTTAAAATCGCCATCAATGATGCGTGTGTGGCCATCCAGGTCGGTCAGTGCGCTTACCGGGGAATTATTATCAAAATCAATTGCAGGGGAACCGGGACTCAGGTGATAATCCCCCGCGGTGGTAGGTGCAATAATGTACGCCTGTGGGACTACAAAGAGCGGGTCATCATTCAAATTGCTTATGTCTGTGTACCCACCCTCAACTATGTTGTAAGATACATCGATAGCGCCGCCGAACGTCTAAAGGTGGCCACGCACGGCTGGGGTGCCGAGGTATTGGCGCTTCAACGAATCGATGGAACCTGGGGTGGGGTTGCTTGGAAGCATGGCTGGGATTCCACCATGCACGCCCTCACCCTCCTGCGCGATTTTGGGCTTGACCCCCACGGTGAGCCGGCGCGTAAAGCCCTTAGCCTGGTGCGCAAGCACGTCACCTGGACTAACAGCGGACCGGAAGAGTGCGCCAAAAATGCCTTTTTCACGGGTAAGGTGGAACCCCGCATTAATGGCCAGGTCGGCTCGATCGAGGCGTACTTTGGTCAGGATGTCGCCGGCCCCATCCAGCGTCTACTCAGGGAAGAACTTGCTGATGGTGGCTGGAACTGCGAGGTTGAGTTTGGTTCAATCCGCGGTTCATTCCACACCACTATTTGCGTCCTGGAAGCCTTGCTGGATTACGAAATCAAAACTGGGGGCAACCCCGAACTTACCAGCGTGCGTTTACGAGGCCAGAATTACTTGCTCAAGCGCCATCTCTTCCGTAAACTTTCTTCGGGCGAGGCTATCACTCTGGATAGCCACGGTGGAACCTGGAGCAGTTTTGCTTTTCCGCATTGGTGGCATTACGATGTTTTACGCGCTTTGGATTATCTGCGCCGGGCTGGCATGCAGCCGGATGAACGCCTGGCTGAAGCCATTGCCCTCGTCCAATCCAAGCGTCAGGCTGATGGGCGTTGGTTGCTGGATATCGTTTATCCCGGCAAAATGCTGCTTGGCCTGGGAGAGCGTGAAGGCCAGCCCAACCGATGGATCACCTTGCTCGCCCTGCGCGTGTTGAAGTAGTATTTTGGTTAACCTGCTTCCGACTTTACACTTTGATTTTAGGCTTAAGGTTCACAAAGACGATCCCCAATGAGGCCAGAACCAAACCAACTATACCCAATGGTGAAACTTGTTCACCCAAAAATGCCCAGGCCAGAAAAGCGATTTGTACCATCATGGTGTTATTGATGATGCTTGATTCAACCGCAGTCAAAACCTGTAAGCTTTTATTCCATAACCAAAATGCCAGAGCGGTGTTGACCGCTGCCAGCCACAGGATGGCCAACCAACCTTTCAGGTCGATAGCAGGCAAGCCTTGAAAAATCAGGCCCAATGCCAGCATCACGATTCCGCCTACCCCCATGCTTACTGAAGTGATGACAATTGGTGAAATTCTGCCGCTGCGGTTCGCTTCCCTGCCCATTACAGCCGAAGCCGAATTACCAATTACAGTAAAGATGGCCAGTCCATATCCAAGCAGGCTGCCCTGGGTTTGTGCTTTGGGCAGAAAGAATAGCAGCGAACCAGCTAAGAAGATTGCCATCCCCAACCATTGCGTAGAAACTGGCAATTCCTTGCCGCGTAGGACCGCATATATCGCCACAAGCACCGCACTGAAATTTAATAGTAGGCTGAAGCTGATCGCGTCCAGATGTTTTAGGGTCAAAAACTGTCCGCCTTGCGTCATCGCATAGTAAACCAGGCCCAGCATAATTAAGGTCCCGTAATCGGCTTTTTTGAGGGAGCGGATTTCTTCTCGTTTTCTAACTGCGGATGGGATGAGTAAGATGAATGCCAGCGTATACCGCAGCCCCGCGAAGGTTAATGGCGGAATGGTCTGGATGTTCTGCTTAATAAGAATCCATGAACTTGACCACAGCATGGTAACAAACAGGGCTTGAAGAATGGCTTTTGTTCGGGGTGAAATTGACATGGCAGCACTCCTTGGTTTGCAGTCACGATAAACTGACTGCCTACCTAACCCCTCCCGGTTTTTATCCGATTCGGTGCTACGCGGAATCGCTTTTGCAACGCTTGGTCCAGGCCTGGTCTCCCAGCGGAACCCTAGATGCTCAGGGCGGCAAATAAATTATATCGCGGCCTGCTCCATAGCTGCCCCCCTCTTATAATTTGAATTTCTGTCAATTGGAGATTTGGACAAACGCAAAGATAAGCCATACAACATTCAAGGCTTTGCTGCAATGTGAATAGAGCAAGATTAAGCTTCTGGCTTATGCATTTCTTCAAACTCAAGCGAGAGCGAATTAATGCAGAAGCGCTGTCCGGTCGTTTCGCGGGGACCGTCGGGGAAGATGTGCCCCAGGTGACCGCCGCAATTAGCGCAGACCACTTCCACCCGGCGCATGCCGTGGGAGTTATCATCCACATACTTCACAGCGCCCTCAATGCTTTGGTCAAAACTTGGCCATCCACATTCCGAGTCAAATTTGCGGTTGCTTTCAAAGAGCTTCGCGCCGCAGTTGGCACAGGTGTAAGTGCCATCCGCATGATGGCGCACATATTCTCCACTAAAAGACCGCTCGGTGGCTTTATTGAAAAGCACTGATTTTTGTTCACGACTAAGGTTAGGGTTTTGTTTCTGTTCCATGAGAATAGTATACTCAAACCGACACCAAAGGCATTAAGCTTGCAGAGTCTTGTAAAATCTCTCTTTTCATCCCGCCTTTGGAAAGGAGCAAAATGACTGAAACCATCATACTGGCAGGAGGCTGCTTCTGGGGTATGGAAGAGCTTTTCCGCCAACTCCCGGGCGTTCTGGATACCGAAGCTGGCTATACCGGCGGCAAGAATGAAAACCCCACCTATCAGAACCATCCCGGGCATGCTGAGTCCCTGCAAATCAGCTATGACCCCACCAAAACCGACCTTGACCACCTGCTGGATTTCTTCTTCCGCATGCACGACCCCACCCAGTTAAACCGCCAGGGCAATGACCTTGGTACATCTTACCGTTCGGCTATTTTTTACGCCAACGAAGAACAGAAGAAAGCCGCCGAAGCCATGATTAATCGTGTGGATGCCAGCCATGCCTGGCGCACGCCGGTGGTGACCACTCTTGAACCCCTCACCAAATTCTGGCCGGCCGAGGATTATCATCAGGATTACCTGCAAAAGATTCCCAACGGATACACCTGCCACTTCCTGCGCCCGATGCCTTCGTTCCTTGATAAGCCCCTAAAAGCCGCCTGATTGCCAACCAATCACCTTAATCAAAAGGAAAGCCGTTGTTCCCAGCTATACCAATAGATCCAAACCGCAAAAAGGGGTCACTTGCCAACCAGTGGCTGGATTTTAAACGCTCCCTGCGAAACACCCCTGAAGCTTTCCGTTTAGTCTGGAAAGCCGGCAAAAACGAGGCCCTGCTGGCCTTCGGCCTCACCCCTCTTTCCGCGCTCATCCCGGCTGCCCAGGCCTGGGTGGGCAAGCTGATCGTTGATGCCATCGTCTCGGCTGCCAACCAAAACATGCCTGTCGCTGAAGGCTTCCAGACGGTCTTACCTTTCTTGCTCATGGAATTGGGATTGGTCCTTTTCAGTTCTGTCCTCAACCAGCTCGCCAGCCTGTCCAACCAGAATCTGGGCATGATGCTCAGTAACCACGTCAACACCCTCATCATTGAAAAAGCCAACCAGCTGGACCTGCAATTCTTTGAGGACCCGGTCTTTTATGACCTTCTGCAAAATGCCCGCCGACAGGCAGACCGCGCCGCCCTCTCCATCGTCAATGCCATCCTGCAGGTAGCCCAGCAAGCCATCACTCTCATTTCCGTAATCGTCCTGCTCATCCGCTACAGTCCCTGGCTGGCCGTGGTTGTGATTTTGGCGGCCATCCCCAACTTCATTTCCAACTCCCTCTATGCTGAAAAATCTTTCCGCCTCATCACACATCGTGCCCCTGAAGCGCGCTTGCTTTCATACCTGGAGCAACTTTTAACCGGGAATGAAACCGTCAAGGAAACCAAATTGTTTGGCCTGGGCGAGCCCTTGCTTGCCCGCTATAAGGAGCTATTCACCAGGTTCTTCGAAGAAGATAAGGCCATCAACCAAAGAAGCACGTTCAGCAGTTTGCTTTGGGGCCTACTGGGCACGGTTGCGTATTATGGAAGCTATGCCTGGGTAATCATGCGAACTATCACCAAGACCTTCACTTTTGGCGATATGACTATGTTCCTTTCCATCTTCCGCCAATCGCAGAACTCGGTGATGCGCCTTTTAAGCAGCTTCAGCCAGCTTTTTGAAAGCAATCTCTACCTCGACAATCTGCTCACCTATCTCCACTTGCAGCCGCATTTGCTTCAACCCGAGCACGGCATTATGGCTCCCGAAGAGATCCGGGAAGGTATCGAATTTGTGCATGTCTCCTTTAGGTATCCTGGCTCTGAAACCCTCGTACTTAAGGATATCAATTTTAAAATCGACTCTCACGAACGCATCGCCCTGGTGGGTTTGAATGGGGCTGGCAAGACTACTCTCATCAAGCTACTCACCCGTCTCTACGACCCGACCGAAGGCCAGATCCTGATTGATGGGGTTGACCTGCGCGATTTTGACCTGAAAAGTCTGCACCAGCGCTTCGGAGTCATTTTTCAGGATTTTGTACGCTACCAATTCTCTGTGCGCGAGAACATCGGCTTTGGACAGATCGACCAGGAAGCTGATACGGCCAAAATTCAGGATTCCGCCGCCCGTTCAGGGGCAGACGAGTTTATTAAGGATCTGCCCAAGGGGTACGAAACCACCCTCGGACGGCGCTGGGAAAAAGGCTCAGAACTTTCCGGCGGCCAGTGGCAGAAAATTGCCCTGGCGCGAGCTTTCATGCGTGACGCTGAGGTGATGATTCTGGATGAGCCCACATCCGCTCTGGATGCCCAGGCTGAATACGAGGTTTTTAAGCATTTTGGCGAGCTCATGCAGGGGCGCATTGCCGTGTTGATCTCCCATCGTTTTTCCACTGTGCGCATGGCCGACCGCATCGTTGTGCTCTCTGAAGGGCAAGTGTCCGAGATTGGCACGCATACAGAGCTAATGGCCCAAAACGGCCCTTATGCCCATCTCTTCAACCTTCAGGCCGCAGGGTATAAGTAAAACGTGTCGAAATATTATTAGTGGGTCATCAGTTTTCTTTCACCAATTTTCAACCCACGGAGTCTTGGGTGATTTGCGCACGCCTACCCGCGAAAGTTCTCAACCTTCGTTCGTAGGAGCTTCTTACCTTTCAACAGACCAATTTCCACAGCTCTAAATGATATTAATAGTTCCATTTTTCACCGAAATAGACTACTTGTTAACAGGAATTACTCTTGTGTTTTTTCTGTTTGCTGCACGTACCGTTGAATAAGTTAGAATTGTTCAATCATGGAAGCTACAATTGAGTTGCAGCCCAGAGTGCGTCGTGGCCTGGATGTCTTTTTTCTTTCTATCACGCTCTTGGTCTGCCTGATTGCCACATTGCCACAGATTCGAGTTGGCGATTATAAACCGCATATCGCATTTGCTGTGGAGATGGCGGAAAATAATCCGGTCCCCGTTCCGCATGCCCTCTTCCAGAAATTGATTTTGGTCCTTAGGACACTCTTACCCTTCAGGATTCTGCAGGACCAAGCTGGTTTTTGGCAATACCTCTATGATCATTCTTTCACAGCAGGTGCCATCCTGGTTGCCATGGCAGCCTATCTGGCAACCGTTATCATCCTGAAAAAGCGCTTTTACCAAAATTGGATCAGTACCCTGGGAAGCAAAACCTATATCTACGCCTGGCTGGCTGCGTTCTGCATGTTGCTGGTCAACCCCATTATCCTTTTTACTCTTGGCAGCAGCCGATTAATATTAGGATACATCCCAGCCAACGTTTGGCATAACCCAACCTATATCCTCATGCGTCCGTTCGCATTGTGGTTGTTCTTCTTTATCGAGGATCATTGGGATAAACGACTGAATGCAAAGCAATGGTTCCTGGTAGCTTTCATCAGCTATTTGGTCATATTTGCCAAACCTAACTTCACGTTATCAATGCTCCCTGCACTGGGCATCTTCTTTTTACTCAAGGCTGGATCTCTCAGTAAATGGAACTGGGTTTTGCTGACTGCGCTAGCAGTGCCAGCGTTGCTTTCACTAGCCTATCAATATTGGTTCATGTCGCAGTTTCCTGAGATAAGCCAGTATATTTTTGCACCATTCCAGGCTGCCCTCTACTATACAAAAACTGGTTTTGCGCTGATAGCTTTCTTGCTTCTATCCATTGCTTTCCCACTTATGCTTACACTCCTTGACCACAAGGAAACTTTGAGGAGAGTCAACTTTCAATTGGCATCGTTGAATTTTGCGATTGCATTGGCTACCTTCTTGCTGTTTGCTGAAATTCCTTACATATCCATGCTCAACTTTTCCTGGGGAGTGATGATGGCTGTTTTCCTGCTTTTTGCCGTCAGCCTGAACCACCTGGTACGGGACTATCGCCGTCTGGCCATTCAAGCTTGGAAAACGAACATTATGTTCGGTTTGCTGGCATTACACCTTGTGTCCGGTGTGATTTACACGATCATTACCATCATCAATCCTGGTCCCGTCCGGTAGTTCAAGGATTGAGCGGCCACAATTCCTGCCGTGTCCATGGAGTGTATGTTAGAATTTTTACGTGAAAAACGCAACCTGTAAACAGTCAATTGTAAGGGGTAAATCTTTTCTTGATTTTTGGTTTGTTCTTTTCATTATCCTCATATTTGGCATTGCAACAATCCCTCAGTTGACGGTTGGCGATTATCCAACTCATTTGTCTCATGCGCAATACTTGGCAGAAGAGGGGCATCTACAATTACTCCATCCATTATTACAACAACTTGTCGTCATCACACGAGCAATCCTTCCCTTTAGCCTTTTTTTCGGAAGGAGGGAATCTATTCAGATTTTGATAGATCATTCATACTTAATTTCTTCCTTTTTTGTCGCCCTTGCGTGCTATATCTCAACAGCTTTCTTATTAAGAAAGCAGTTTATGAAGGTATGGAATGATAAATTTGGCAGCAAGACTCGTTTGTTTGCAAATTTGGCGAGCATTGCATCACTACTTGTGTCTCCCATAATTATTTTTACTTTACGCGATCGGTTGATTTTGGGCTACATATCCCCGAATGTCCTTCATAATCCAACCTACATTCTGATGCGCGTCTTCGTCGTTTGGATTTTCTTTTTCATAATCGATCATCTTCACACTAAATTAACCCAAAGAGAATGGTGGACTTTGTTTATTGTCACCGGGTTAGCCACTTTAGCCAAACCGAGTTATGGGCTTTCACTTTTTCCAGCTTTTTATCTATACAACTTAATTATTTCAAGAGATCTTAAAAAATGGAATTGGTCCCTACTAACAGCACTCACGATTCCATTTCTTTTAGTCAATGTTTATCAGTTACTGATTGTGTCAGGAATTGATACTGTACACTTTGTGATTGCTCCTTTCCAAGCAGCGCTTTTCTACACTAAAAGCTTTTTCTTACTTTTATTGTTTTTATTACTCTCTGTACTTTTCCCAATTGTGTTTATCATCTTGAACAGAAAGAACCTGTACCCATTAAAAAATGCAATTGTCTTTTCTTGGATAAACTTTGCTGTTGGTTTAAGTGTTTTTATAATCTTCAATGAATCCACTTACCCAAGTGCTCTTGATTTTATTTGGACTCCTATGATGGCTTCTTTTTTGCTTTTTACTACGCATCTAATGGCATTGGGAAACCTGGAACCAGAAAGTATGGGCTCCGTTAAGTCCGCCCTCCCAAAGAAGTACATACCTCTATCTATTTATGGCTTCCACTTATTATCAGGGATTGTTTATCTTATCGAAACCGTTATCCATCCTGGACCGGTAAGGTAATTTGCGATGCCGAAGAAAAATATTCAGAATATAGCATTAGGCTTAAGCATATTAATTGCTACTTGCCTATCCTATGCTCTTCGTATCAACAAAACTGGCTTTTTCCTCGATGATTGGTATATTATCGGCACTTATCGTGCATTTGGGGTCAGTCGGTTCATCGAATACTTCCAGGGTGATCGACCTTTACTCTCCTACGTCTATCTTATTTTTATGCCTATCTTCAAGGATTCCATTCTTGGATGGCAGATTTTCGCGCTCATAGCCAAGTGGCTCTCGGCGCTTGCACTCTGGTGGTTGCTTAACCTCACCATGCCTCTGCGCCGATTCTTTAATTATGCCGTTGCCCTAATCTTCGCTATCTTCCCTGGCTTCCAATTCCATAACTACGTCATCATGTACAGCCAGACCTATATGCTTTTTGTGGTTTACCTGCTCTCATTCGTGTTCATGGTCAAGGCAATTCAGTCACCTAAACGTTACATCCTCTATACATTGCTTGCCGTCATTTGCCAGTTCATCGGACTCGTACCAATGGAATACTTTTATGGGCTCGAGTTCGTCAGGCCGGTCGTACTCTTCCTGTTGATTCCACGTGCCAGCTTTTGTAAGCGCCTCCGTTCAACGCTTAAAACCTATTGGCATTATGCATTGGTGTTTTTTGGCTTCACTCTTTTCCGCATTTTTAATGCCAACAACTTCGGTTACAAGATCGGACTTTTAGAGCAACTCAAATCTGCTCCCAAAGATACAATTCTCAACTTACTTGTGAATACATCGCAAACCCTATTCGAAACCTGTCTTAAAGTGTGGTATCAAGCAGGCAGGATATTGATGTTCGAATTTGGTCGTAACGCGTTTTTATTGTCTGTTTTGAGTGCTATTCTTTTGTTCATTTTCTTACTAATTATTAAGCTCCATAAAACCGACCTAAAAAAACCCATCTCTGGCTATTTCATGTTTTTTGGTCTGTTTCTCATTCTTGTTGGTATGGCGCCTTTTATAGCAGCCGGTTTTAAAATAACCCTGGAATTTCCAAGCAACCGTTTCATGTTACCGCTATCCATCGGAGCTTCCATATTTAGTGTTTCGTTGATCGACTGGTCGTTACGCACAGAAAAGCAAAAATTATTTCTTTTATCAATCTTGGCCTGCCTCTCTATCGGCAGTAATTTCCTGGTTGCCACAGAATATGCAAATGCCTGGCAAGCGCAGACAAATTTCTTCAGCCAACTTGTTTGGCGAGCACCACAACTAAAGGCCAATACGGCTCTTCTTACACCAGTTTTCCCGTTTTCCCAGTATTTTTCTGGTCTCTCCCTAACCGCGCCTTTGAATGCCATTTACGCCCCGGACCATCAAGGCAACCCCTTGCCTTATTACATCATCCAGACTGCCAGCGACGAACGCACTCCAAGTATGGATTTTTCCATCAACAAACCTCTTGAAGCTTCTGGCCGCAGCCTCACATTCAAAGGCAATACATCCGAGACCATAGCTCTCTACATGCCCACCCGGGGTTGCCTGCAAGTGCTTTCTCCAGAACTCGACCCTGCAGCATTTGCTGAAGATAGATATGCCGAAAACTGGAGGGAAATCATCCCACTTTCTAACTTAACTCGTATTGAAGCGACCCCAACTGAACCTGCCCAGCTCCCTGCCAAATACTTCGGTAAAGTATCTACTGATAATTGGTGTTACTACTTCCAAAAAGCCGAGAGCGCCAACCAGCAAAGTGACTGGGCTGAGACCACTCGCCTTTGGGAAGAAGCTGAAAACAAGGGCCTCAAACCTGATTCCCCAGCCGATTACCTGCCCTTCATCAAGGCTATCCTCATGGCCGGCAACCCAACCGCCGCGCTCGAGATTAGCACCTCCCTTAACGATCTTGACAGTTTTACCAGAACAAATCTGTGCCAGATCTGGTCCACTCAAAAACCAGAGATAATTCAGAGTATCAGTGGGCCATGGCACCTTTGGCAATGTGAGGGCAAATGAACAATCCCCTAAATAAATCTGTTTCCATCATCGTCCCCGTCTACAACAGTGAAGGTTCACTTTCCGCCTTGGTGGCCGAGGTCCGTAGTGTTTTGGATCCACTTGGCTTGCCCTACGAAATGATCCTGGTGAACGACGGCAGCCGTGACAAAAGCTGGCAGGTGATCGAGGGGCTGGTTTCTGAAAACGCTGGCCGCATTCGCGGCATAAAGCTCATGCGTAATTACGGCCAGCACAATGCCTTGCTCTGTGGTATCCGCGCGGCAAAAAACGAGATCTGCGTGACTATGGATGATGATCTGCAACATCCAGCCTCAGCCATCCCCCAAATCCTCGCAAAATTGGATGAAGGTTTTGACGTAGTTTATGCCACACCCAATGAAGAAACCCACGGTTTCTTTCGTGATATGGCTTCCGTCATTACCAAGCTTGCCCTGGCAAACACAATGAACTCTGCAAGTGCGCGTAATGTGAGCGCTTTCCGTGGTTTTCACACTAACCTGCGCGATGCCTTTGCCGCCTTCAACGGCTCCAACGTGGCCATCGACGTTCTCCTCAGCTGGGCTACCACTAGGTTTGGTGTGATCCAGGTTCCGCACCGCCCCAGGACCATTGGCAAATCCAACTACAGCTTCAAGGCCTTGCTGCAACATGCTACTAACATGATGACCGGTTACAGCACTCTACCCCTGCGCATATCAAGCGGTATCGGCTTCCTTTTCACGCTCTTCGGCATTGGGGTATTTCTGTATACATTTATTCGCTACCTCATCTATGGCGGTGTGGTGCCTGGTTTTACATTTTTGGCTTCACTAATCGCCGTCTTTTCAGGCGCTCAGCTTTTCGCCCTGGGCATCCTTGGTGAATACGTTGCCCGCATGCATTATCGCTTGATGGATAAACCCAGCTACACCATAGAATCCAAAGAAGGCTTTGATGCCTGAGATTGAAGGATTGGTTCGTTTCCTGCCTTGGGATAGCGAATTTTTCGGCCGACGTATTGCACGGGTTCTACCCTCTACGCTTACGACTGAAGAAATCCAACAACTTGATGTTTGGTGCCTTGAACAGTATATTGACTGCTTGTATTTCCTGAGTTCCAACACAGGCGGGCCAGTACTCTGGCCAGCTCAAAGCAATGGATTTCGGCTTGTCGACCTGAGAGTGACGCTCGCCGCTAACCTCGATCAATTGGCATTGCCTGCATCCCAAAACGAAGCGATTTGCCTGGCAACCGCTGCAGACATCCCCGACCTTCGCTCTATTGCAGCCCATAACCATGGTGATTCCCGCTTCTATGCTGACCCCCATTTTGAGCGCTCTAAATGTGATGAACTCTACGCAATTTGGATTGAAAAATCTATCAATGACCCAATTCAGAAGGTTTTCACTTACAAACCAGAAAGCCAAGCTCTTGGCTATGTTTCTTACTACAAAGATGAGGGCAGCAACGCGGTCATTGGTTTGGTTGGAATCGCCAAAGAGTGCCAAGGGAAGGGTATCGCCTCTCAGCTGACCAACTACTGTCTACACGACATGCAAGCCGAAGATTGCTCGGGAGTGGAAGTGGTCACCCAGGGCCGAAACACAAAGGCTATCCAGCTCTATGAAAAATGTGGGTTTAGACTAAAATCCATTCAATCCTGGTTCCACAAATGGTACGACTGAGGCCACAAAATGATCCCTTATCTAATTCCCTTTAATAAACCCGCTTACATCCCCGAATCCGAAGCTTACGTTAGCGAGGCGCTGAAATCTGGCCACCTATCTGGGGACGGTCCCTTCACCAAGCGCTGCCATACCCTCATCCAAGAAATTACCAGCGCCCCAAAAGCCCTACTGACCACCAATTGCACCCATGCCCTGGAGATGGCTGCCATCCTGCTCGACCTCAAGCCGGGTGATGAGGTGATTGTGCCCTCCTTCACCTTTGTCTCCACCGTCAATGCCTTTGTGCTGCGTGGGGCCAAACCAGTCTTTATCGACGTTCGGCCAGACACCCTTAACCTGGATGAAACCCAACTGGAAGCCCTGATCACGCCGCGCACTAAAGCCATCTTTGTGGTGCATTATGCTGGCGTCGGCTGTGAGATGGATGTCATTAACGCTATCGCCCAGAAACACAATATCCCCGTCGTGGAAGATAACGCCCATGGTCTTTTTGCCAAATACAAGGGCAAAAACCTGGGCACCTTCGGCGCTTTGGCCACTCAGAGTTTCCACGAGACCAAGAATGTGAGTTCTGGTGAAGGCGGGGCTTTGCTGATCAACAACCCTGTCTTCAATGACCGGGCTGAGATCATCCGCGAAAAAGGCACCAACCGCAGCCGATTCTTCCGAGGGCAAGTGGACAAGTACACCTGGGTGGATATCGGCTCCAGCTATTTGCCCTCGGAGCTAGTGGCCGCCCTGCTTTGCGCCCAACTTGAAGCTGGGCCCAAAATCCAGGCCAAGCGCAAATCTGTTTGCACAACTTATCGCAACGAACTGACAACCTGGGCTGAAAAACTGGGTGCTAGGCTGCCTTACGTTCCAGAATACTGCGTAGAGCCCTCCCACATGTTTTACCTTCTCATGCCAGACCTCGACACTCGCACTCGCTTTATCCAATGGATGAAATCCCAGAATGTGCTCTGCGTCTTCCATTACTTACCGCTGCACCTTTCGGATATGGGATTGTCTTTTGGTGGTAAACCAGGTGACTGCCCGGTCACGGAAGATATCAGCGACCGTCTTGTGCGCCTGCCCCTTTTCTATGACCTCACGGACAGCGAACTTGCTTACATCCTTGAGACCATGCACGCCTTTGCAGGTTAAGACCTCGGAATTAGGGTCTATAATATGCACGCCGCTGTCTTGCTGCTCGCAAACTATGGCGATTATGAGATAATAATCGCGAGGAGAATTAATGATGGAACAAACACCTGTTGAAAATGAATCCCTCGACCCTGTTGAACCCAAGGTTGAGGAAGTGAAAGAATTGGCAAACCAGGCCGCTACGGAGCCTGATTGGGTTCATGCTGGTGCCGTTGAAGTGCTGCTCCCTACCGAACCAGAAGCTTCCAGTGGCAAACGCTACACCGTCAGTATAAGCACCAAAAAAGAAGACTTCTTGGATGCCCTCAAGCACATTAATAAAATAAACTGGATGACCTGGGCTACCATGGGTATGTTCATCGTCATTATGGGGGCCGTCTTGCTGATGTCTCTACTCGGCGGCGCTCAGCAGAGCAGTTTAAATATGCTCTGGTCCGTTGGCCTTATTTTTGTGGCCGTTTTCATGTTGGTCAACGGCATCTACATCAACCCCCAACGCTTGGCTACTAAACTAGCTTCCGACCCTTCGTTGGCAGAATCAGGCAGTCTGACCATCGACGATAAAGGCATGTTAGACTCCCGCAGCACCAGTGGCAAACCGATCCCATGGACCATCTTCAAAGATATGTTCGAAACCGATCGGTCCTACATGCTGATGTCCGCAGCCAATCGCGGTGCTTACCAGGTGTTGCCCAAGCGCAACTTTGCCAACGCCCAGGAAGCAGAGGGATTTCGCGCTTTCGCCCTCACCAAACTACCCAGAGCAAGTTTACGTAGAATACCCTTGCAGATTTTCCCGCTGGTTATGTTCCTGCTCAGTCTTGGTATGCTCATTTGGGTCTTGATTACCCGCATGCAGTAGCCCCTGGGTAATACCCGATTATCTAAAAGTAAAAGTGCCTGAAAAATCTCAGGCACTTTCTTTTCACAGGTCACTAAATATTCATATCTTCAACTGTTGGGTGTCAGTTTCATCTTCTGCTTTGCGGCCAATTGGCCTTCATACCACCTGATCCACAAGACTGCTGCAACCACCAGCAGACCCCCCAATAGTTGCGTGCTCGAGAGGCGCTCATTAAACAGGAAGAAGGCAAACATTGCTGTAATAAGGGGTTCCAGCGTTAGGACCATGTTTGCTGTGCTGGCTGGCAAGTGCACCAGGCTGGTGTTGTACGCTCCAAAGCCGATGATGGTGGAGATTACAGCCAAACCGATCAGTGAAATCCAACCCAAGGGAGGCAAACTCAGGATCATGGCGCTGGGGGTGGCAGCTTGCCCGGGAATAAATTTGATAGGAAAGAGATTGACCAGTCCCATGAAGATCGTACCGAAGAAAAAGCTATAAATAAAAGCGGTCCAGGGGTTGATACCCTTCTGCCCGGCCTTTCTCGACAAGAGGGTATAGGCAGCATAGGTCAAGCCAGAGAGAAGTCCTATCAACAGACCCCCCAAATTTAACTTGATTGAAGTACTTGTCAGGCTGACCATGGCACAGCCTATCAGTGTAATAACGATGGCAATAATCTTAGGCAAACGAACAGATTCCCGCATGAACCAGTATGCCATAAAAGCCGTGAAGGGGACTGAGCTATACACGATTACCGTGGCAATCGATGGTCCGTTGGCCACTACAGAAAGCGTCCAGGTAAGGTTAAAAAGCACAACGCCCAAACCAAATAGCATCATAAAGGGCAAGTGGGTCCGCTCGAGTTTCAAGAGATTTCGTTTGAAGACCAATAGAAAGACGAAAAGTATGCTGATGGCAAGTAAATTGCGCCAGAAAGCCATCACGAGCGACGGCAATTTATAGGTGATAGTTAAATTCCTGATGAAAAGGGCGGTCAACGCCAGGCAGAAGGTGGCAATGGAGGCAAAAATGTAACCTGTTTTTTGTTGGGATTCAAATTTTGTTTCTGGTTTTTTCATTTTATTGTGTGGGTTAACCTTTCAGAGATAATGCGCTTAAATATACCTCCCTTTTCAACAATTTTGACAAGACTGGCTCTTCTCAAAATAGTCGTAAAGTCAGCCCGATTCGAGAGAGTCTGTTCAGATGATAAAATTTATCCTGGCAGTTGAGAGGAACATTCATGGGCAATAAACTCACACCAAAAGTGATTATCGAAGGCACCCGCCTGACCTTCAAAACTGAAATTGCTTTTGAGTTGAACGAGCATCCCCGCTTTGTCGGTCCGCGCAAATATCGCTACCATTCTCCGCTGGTCTCCGCGGAATGGTGTGCTTTCACTAACTTCCCCTGGGGTCGGGGTCTTATCAACTACCAGCCCGAAGAGGAAGCCCTGGCGCTGGAAACCTACAAAACCTGGATGCGTCTCTTTGAACTCCAAAAGTTCTACTCTTGGGTGGTCGACCGCTTCCACATCTCCACACAGGCTTATCAGCTGCAAACATCCGGCAAAGCACCGGATTTCTCCTGGCTGGAAGAACGCTTAAGCGCCATCAATTTCCGTCTGATCTTCTGCCACCGGTCGCCTGAATCCTTTGAATTCGCCCGCCAGGAACGCCTGAAAATCAGCGGCAATCCTTCCCAATACGACAACCTGGAATTCTTCGTCCGCGAGCAGACCCTGATGGAAGAACTGGTGAATAAATCAAAATTGTCAATTTTTAAAGTGGATACTTCGGATAACGACATCCCAAAAGCCGTCACTGCCGTTGTGGACTGGATGGATTCCACGGGCGGCTTGAGCATGGAAGGGTAAGAGTTCTGGCAGCACAAGTTCTGCCCTTGTTTGAAACCTGCAAACCCACCCATTCATATATTAACCAGAGTCGCCACGTACCTTGATACTGTTTCACTTTTCGTTAGATTTAGAAGAAAGTATTGATCAAGAGGCTGTCATTGAGGTGACGCTTCAGTAATTGTACCCAAGGTTGAGAAGCAGAAGTACCTGAAAAAGCTGGAATAGAAAACGTTGTTGAGCTCCATTTGGAAGGCGAGCGTTTGACAGGTTTGTTCACCAATTGACGGTGAG